>Ga0116229_10003291_pt1 | contig 26499 bp, 24 predicted proteins | sample S1TSphgellanicum_3_FD_87313 | JGI IMG/M metagenome (GOLD analysis project Ga0116229, IMG submission 87313) | Host-associated microbial communities from peat moss isolated from Minnesota, USA - S1T2_Fc - Sphagnum magellanicum MG | ecosystem: Host-associated > Plants > Peat moss > Unclassified... | reverse complement strand
TTTGGTTCAGACCTCGTCGCGATCCAACTCTGCAGTCGGGAGTTATGGCGGTTCAAAGTTCCGGGAGTCCCGTCGGGACAATTTCGGGACTCCATTTCGGGAGTCCCGGGAATTTGTGCCATTTAGATGTAGCCTCCGCGACCAGCCGCAGAAAATACTATATGGGGGAAGGTGGTGGCTTCCCCTGAGTCCGGGCCGTGGTGAATCTTGTGTGTCCAAATGCTCGTGGCAAGTCCCAACACCAAAGGGTGTCCCGAAGGCTAAACTAACCCGATTTGGGTGGTTTTTTGGATGCAGATTCACATGAGCTAAGTTAGTCCCTCGTCCTAGTCTAATCCCGGGGCTCCCAACTCGACCCTCTACCCCTTTCTAAAGTTGGAAGCCGGGAGCGTGCTACCAAGTTCAACTTTCTGCAACTTGATTTTGTGAAACCCTCAAGTGGGTTTCACCCTGTGACTTGGGAGCGCGTCATGTTGCAACCCTAGCTTTGGGCTCGCAAACAAGGCAAAGGGGTTACAAGGTGGCAAGCTAAGAAGAAGCCCAGGAGTCACATCACATACTCCCAGGAGTGTAAGAAAGCGTGAGGGAGTGTGAGGGACTAAACCCTCACACTCCCAAGGCAACTCCCACTTTGGGAGATGAAGTCCCAGTGAACTCCTGAAATTTCAAAGAGCAATTTCAAGGGTCAAAACTCAATGGTTTGTGGTGTTCTTTATATCATTGGAAAGTTGTTAGAACGTAGATGTCTAAAATGGGATCACATTACTCATTTGGACATTTGAAACATAAGTTATGACCAAAAGAAAGGTCGGGAGTCAAATTGCCAATTTGACTCTTGACCAGAAAAAGTCGGAAATCGACCCGATTTACTTGGCTGGAGAGGGCGTGCGACATACCGTTGGAAAGATCTTGACGAAAACTACAACTTTGCTTGAAACTTCATCTCGATCCGATGTCTACTCGCAAAGTTATGGGGCTCCAAAGTCACGGGAGTCCTAACTAACCCAATTTCGGGAGTCCCGAAAGAGAAAAGCCATTTGGATGTGGGCTCCATGGCCAGCCACAAAGTATACTATAAGGATGAAGGTGGTGGCTTCCCTTAAGTCCGAGCTGTGATGAGTTTAGTGTGTCCGTATTGCCCGTGGTTCGTCCTAGCACCAAAGGTGCTCCAACTATGCACTAACCACTTTGTGTGAGTTGTGTGCAGGCTCATGCGAATGAGTGAAGCTTGTCAACTCTTCTTAGTCCCATCCTAGAGCTTCAACACGCCCCTTTACCCCTCAAAGTGTTTTGAACTAGGGAGTGTGCCCCGACTCCTTTTCTGCTGTCTTTTACTTGGACTCGCATTTGAGTCCTTTAAGGAGTTGGGAATGTGTCAACAAGGAATCAATTCATTTGGTGTGTTTTTTATCTTTTAGAAAATAAATAAATAAAATAAAATAAAAATCAACATGGTTATTCCAGCTTTTAGGGGAAGTAAGGGTGAAGATCTTGAAGTATTTTTAAAGGAATATAAAAAAATTTGTATTGGTATTGGGCTTAAAACAATTGTAGAATGGTTTGATTTCTTTCCTGAATTCTTTGAAGGTATAACATCACATTGGTTTGAACGATAGATAGAAGCATTGAAAGGATCATGGAATGACATAATTGAGGCCTTAGTGAAAAAATTTCTATGAAAAATGTCTACCAAAACTTAATATTTGAACTGAATCAATTAAAGCAGGGGGCTTTAGAGTAAGTGAAAGAATATAAGGAGAAAACAATGACATTGCAATGTAAACTCCGAAGGTGTTTTAAACATGATGCCATGAAAGAATTGATCTAATTTTTGTTGGAATTAATGCATTAGTGCTAGAGCATTTCACCATTGGTTTATTATCAGAGTTACAACAAGAAATGAGATATGAACAAATAGAAACATTTGATGAAGCGATGGAGGTGGCCAAAAAGAAAAAAAAAAACATGAAAGAAGTTCCACAACTAACTATACAATCCATGGCAAAAACAGTTTAATTCTCTACTAAACTAAAGTTGTGAAAGCATCTAGAAGTGAATTCTCACATGGAGTCAGTTATGGAATAGATGATAAATCAAATGAACCAATTAAACTTCCATTTACTACAACCAAGGATTAGTAAAAGTTGAAACATGGCAAAGGACCTATAAACAATTCAATAATATAAATGTCGAGAAATGGGACATTATTCAAGAGAATGTCCAAACTTGCTAGCCTAGCCTACTAGAGAAAACGCGCATTCTTCTACTTGAAGCTTTTTTAGAAAAAGCAAGGGCAAAATTCAAGTACATTTAATTGAACTAATGAGTCAAAGGTGAAAAAATGTTTTGACGGGTTTAAAGAAAAGCCTCAAAATTCTTAAGGATGTGGTTAATGTCATGGCCCAAACAAACAATCGTTAGAGGACACTACTCATCTTGACACAAGCGTTAACCGGTTCAAAGAAATGGTGAAGGCACCAAAAAAGAAAAAAAAAATTGAAAACAAAGGTTTGGATTCCAAGACTTTCTAATTTCCAAAGATTTTGGTCTTTATCTAATGGTGAAGGATGTGAGATCATTGAAGGCAAACATCACCATTGGATAATTGGTGGCAATGATGTCATTAGTTTGAAGGGAATTGAAGAAAGGGTTGTTAACACCTAAAGTCCCAAAGGTATCCACATCTTTGAATGCCATAGGAGTTGAGCATGAATGTGATCCAATCATTGATGTGCAATGTAATGGATTATTGTTATGCAAAGTGTTGGTGGATGGAGGGGAAGGAATTAATGTGATGACAATTCCTGCAATCAAGTAATTAGGGTTGATAATTGATAGACCAACCTCAATAACCCTAAAAATGGCTAACAAACGAATTATTAGGCTAGAAGGAGTAATTAACAGTGTTATAATCACTATAATGAAAATTTCCACCATTGTGGATTTCCATGTGGTATTAGAGGAAGATGGGGCTTACCTAATGATATTAGGTAGGCCTTGGTTAATAAAATCACATGCGAGGAACTATCGGGGCAAAGGATACATGACCATTAGAGTTCATTCTAATCGATAGAAAGTTCCATTTGTAAATTTTATGAAGAGCTGCGAAGGAATGAATGATTATGATGATGAATAAAAAAAAACCAAAGCTCTAGTTTTGAAAGGATTTACATAGATGATTCTAGTGAAGAAAATAAAGTTATACATTTTTGAAATAATCCCCAAGGTTGGAGCTTTGTCTTAGGCAAATCAAAGAGTTCAAGGGGATAGTGACCAATCAACTCCATGTGTGTTGACAGAAGGAAAAATCATGGAACGCGTGAACAAGATTCAATTAGGACCAAACCTTTACCATGAAGAAATAAGGTAATATGAAGATTTACTATGTAAATATATCCATTTGTTTGTTTTCAACTACAAAGACCTTAGGGAAGTCACCATGGAACAACACAAAATTGAGTTGTTACTTAATGCAAAACTCGTCAAGACTAAACAAGGGAAGTGGAAGCAAAGATTCACTGAAATGGTGAAAGAAGAATTAGACAAGTTGTTGTAGGCAGGGTTCATTATACCGATGGAGACAATTAAATGAGTTTCTCCTATGGTATTGGCGTTAAAGAAAAATGGCAAGCTAAATATATGTGTCAACTACAAAGCTTTAAACAAAGTAACTAAGAAAGATTGATACCCTTTGCCATTTTGTGAATAAATTTTGGAAGAGGTTATAGGGCACAAAATGTACACATTTGGAGATGGGTACAAGGGCTACCACCAAATGAAAATTGTTTCAGAGGATCAATTGAAGACCACATTCACCACACCATGGGGAACATTTTGTTACACAATAATGCCTTTCGGTTTATGCAATGCTCCAAAAACATTTCAATGTTTGATGAACAAGGTTTTTGAACCATTCTTGGGCCTTTTTCTATGAGTTTTCATTAACAACTTTGGAGTTTATAGTGATAGAGCTTCTCACTTACCAAATTTGAATTATTATTTCAATGCTTGGATAGTTCAAAGGTGACTTTGAACCTTGAGAAAACCACAATTAGTTTTTCAAAGGGAAAGATGGTTGGACACATTATGTGAAAGGATGGGGTGACCATAGATCCCAAAAAACTTGGTAGGATTTCAAAACTTCCCTTCCCCACCACAAAGAAAACCCTTCAAGGTTTTTTGGGGATGGTGGGTTATTATTGAAAGTTTATACACATGTTTGTGACAAAAGCATGTCCTTTAACACGATTCCTGCAAGAAGATGCACTTACACAAATGGAGGATGAGGCATCAAAACATGCATTTGAACAATTCAAATCAACTTTTCAAGCTACATCAATCCTTTGGACTCTAAATTAGAACAAACCATTTTTAGTATATTATGATGCATTTAAAGAAGCAGTGGGGAGCACACTGTCCCAATTGGATGAAAATGGGCACGACCATCCCATTCATTTTGTTAATAGACAATTAGCTTCAGTAGAGAAAAATTATATTTTGATCGAACAAGAAGGTTTTGTAGTTATTTTATTTTTTTAAAAATTTCGCCATTGCTTATTGGGGTACAAGGCCAAAATTGTGATAGATCACATGGCCTCGACCTATTTGGTCAACAAATCTAATCCAAGTAATTGACTTGTTCGATGGCTATTGTTAATGGTAGAATTTGACATTGACATTGACATTATCCATCATTTAAAAAAGTGACATGGTAATGTTGATGGCTTTACAAGGGCATACGAAGGAATGGGTGATGTTTTAAAGAATGATGATTTTCTAGATGTAACAATAATGACCATCAATGTAGAAGGAGCACTTGAAGAATCAATAATTCATTTAATGCTTAAATGGCATGAGGTTTTCAGTTGGATCCACAAAGGTTGTGCAAACACAAATTACGCACAAAAGTCAAAATTACTTGATAATAGGGGACCAACTTTATTTCCAGAGAAGGGATGGTGTTTTTCGACGAACCATTGAAAAAAGTGAAACCTCACGTTTTTTGTATGAATTTCATTTTGGGATCTATGGAGGCCACTTTGTAAAATAAATCACAATAAAAAATATTTTGCAAGCAAGTTATTATTTGCTCACCATCTTCAAGGATGCCCATGATTACTACAGGAGTTATGATATATGTCAAATTTATGCACAAAGGTCTACTATGAATGGCCTTCTACACCCCATACCACCTCTTGGACCTTTTGATGGGGAATTGATTTAATGGAGCCATTTTTCGCAACCCCACTTTGGGGGAAGTGTGAGGTCGCCCTCACACTCCTGAAAATGGGACTTGGGAATCCCCCGAGACTCTCAAAAACTTAGAGCACAATTGCAGGGGTCAAAACACCTTTCATTGAGGTGTTTTTTATACCGTTGGAAAGGTCTTGAAGTGTAGATGTCCAAAATGGCCTCGCATGAGCCATTTGGACATATGTAGCACAAGTTATGGTCGAAAGAAGGGCTGGGAATCAAACTCGCAATTTGACTCCCGACCACTAAAAGTTGGGAATCGATCCGATCCCGGTGCGTGCAGGTGAAGTGCGACACACTCTTGGAAAGCTTTCGAAGAGAGCTACAACTTTGTTTTAAACCTCGTCCTAATCCAAGCTTGGGGCGAAAAGTTATGAACGCCCAAAGTCCCGGGAGTCCAAACCGGAATAGTTTCGGGACTCCACTTTGGGAGTCCCGGGAAAAAGTGCCATTCGGATGCAAGTGTGGTGGTGAGACATAGAGAATATTATATGGGGGAAGGTGGTGGTGAGACACAGAGAATATTATATGGGGGAAGGTGGCGGCTTCCCCCGAGTCCAGGCCATGGTGAGTCAAGTGAGTCCAAGGTTGCTCGTGGCTAGTCCTAACACCAAAAGTGTGCACAATGAGTTCTAACCAACTTGTTGGTTGGATTTGGATGCAAGACCGAATAACTAAGTAGCTTGTCCCTCGTCCTAGTTTAATCCCGGAACTTTCAGCACGCCCTTCTCACCCCCTTTGGTGCTGGAAGTTGGGAGCGTGCCCCGAGTCCTTCCCAATTCTATAACTTGAGCAAGGACTTAGGAACGCGTCAATCTATGGGTTTTATGGAGAGCGGGATCTATGGAGGCCACTTTGCAAAATAAATCACAATAGAAAATATTTTGCAAGTAAGTTATTATTAGCCCACCCTCTTCAAGGATGCCCATGATTACTACAGGAATTGTGATGTATGTCAAGTTTATGCACAAAGGTCTACTATGAATGGCCTTCTACACCCCATACCACTTCTTGGACCTTTTGAAAAATGGGGAATTGATTTAATGGGGCCATTGCTAGTGATTAGGAGAAGGCATCGATTCATTGTGGTTGCAACAAACTACTTCACAAAGTTTGCAGTGCCTTGAAGTCTTTAGTGAAATGATAAGTAACATGATTTCTATATGAACGAATATTTACTCAATTTAGAACACCATTTGAAATTGTGTCTGATAATGGTCCTTAGTTTTTGAGTGAAGTTGTGGATAATTTGTTAGCACACCTTATAGTGAAACCTAGGTTTACCACTATGTATAAACCTAGCATTAATGACCTATTAGAAAGGACCAATAGGACATTGTGTTCCATGCTAGCAAAAAAAGTTGAGGTTCATGTGAACATTTGTGATTGGGATCTCAGGATCCACCATGTTGTGTGGGTTTACAACACCACATACAAAATTGCCATAAGGTATTCACCTTTTTGTTTAACCTATGGGATGGAGGCGCTTTTACCCATTAAGCTAAAAATAATGATTTTATGCATTGCCACAACGATGAGACTTCCTTTGGATGAATCCCAACGCCATCAATTGTTGTAACTTAATGAATTGGACAAATTTTAGTTGAAAGTTTACCAATCCATTAAGGTCACACAAGCTCAACAAAAGAATTTTTTTGATAAGAAGTTGAAAAAAAAGAGTTCAAAAAAGGTGACCTTGTCATCATGTTTGACATTCAACATCATTGCAGGGCTTACAATAAATTGTTGCCAAAATGGTTTGGACCCTTTGTCATCAAGAAGGTGTTTGTAGATAATGGAATTTATGAATTTGAAAATGTTGATGGTTCACCAAATCTAGATCACATTAATCATGAAAAGTTGAAAAGGTTTTGGATATGTGATTTTGAGATAAAATCCATAATGAATTTGGGAATGATGTAACTTAATGTAATTAGACTATTTACCTATGTAATTATTTAATAGTTAAGTTTGGTGATTTATTTGTTAGTTGGATTTCATGGTTTAATTATGATTTGGTCATAGTTTCAATAATGTGCTTGATTTTCATATGATAATTCATGTGAAAAATCATGTGAAAAGTCTTTGGCACATTAGTGTGCATTGACTCACATATGATAATTTATGTGAAATTTTTTTGTCACTTTATTATGCATGTGAAATTACATGGGGAACCATGAGGAACCATGTGATGTGTAAACTTTAAAAAGTTTCTTGTTTATTTTCTTTTTGGTTAGTATATAAGTGGGTGTTTGTGACCTTTGAAAAGACCTTCATTTGATAAAAATAAGTTTCATGGAATAAAATTGTGAAAGGAATTGAGATTTTAATTTTGAAAGGTTTCAATATAATTTATGAAAAATTCATGGTAGGAAAATGGTGACATATTAGTTACACATAGATAATAGAAAGGTGAAAAAATATTTATGTACACAAGAAATAAATTTCCATAACTATGTAATAAACATACATAGTTTTGATTGTAAACCTACTTGTGATTTATAGATCAACCTCTTATTACGATTTCAGACTAACATTTGTACCAAACTACTTTTTTGTTTCAAAACATGTGAAAATTCTTTGGCTACCCAAATTAAATTTTTTTAAACACTTCATGCACCCAAGAGAACTAGTTGCTAGAATCAAAATTTTAGTTAAAAAACACAACAATAACTTTTAATTTAATTAACTATCATTTATCCCTTTGTCTCCATGGTCTAGCAAATTTTTTATCCTTACATCTATTCATCACCATTTTTCATCTAGGCTTTTACTCATTTATAAACTTGAGGTACTTATTTAGTTTTAATTTTCTTTAATGCAAATATCTAACATCACTCAGTGTTTAACCGAATTGGGCTCCCAATGTTTTGAAAAATCTTCATTGAAAGTTCTCCAAAATCAAAAGAATCATTTTCCAAACTTCATCAAAAGTTTTATCAAATTAAAAAATAATTTGAAACCAAAACCAAAGATTCCTTTTAAATCAAGCATCTGACAACAATGGTCTCTACTACCATGGGAGACATTTTGGTGATAACTAGCTTGATTTGGAACCAAGAAAATAAGCCGTAGCATTTGAAGGATCAACTCACAACCCTCATAAAGAAGAGCTTTGTAATACCTATGTAGTTTATGGTTCACTTTTAGTTAATTTGTGAGATTAATCTCCATAGTATATGAAATAAGGAAAACATTTTGGGCTCTTGGTATTGGTTATTATTCTCTAGTGTTGCATTCACACCTTTCAATTTTTTTTGAACCCATGATGTGAAGTACTATTATTTCCAAATTTTGGTGTTTTGAAACCTTGGGTTTTTCCACAATTTAATGTGGCCCTAAGACCATTTCTAATGATAGAATTGAGATGCCTTGTACAATACATTTTGGACCAAATATTGTAATAAAATAGTGAAAATGCATGGTTAAACAATGTTCTACAAGAGTGCCAATAAAGGGAAATGATTGATATTGATTGGCAAACCATAATGATTGGCTTAAGAAATGAAATTTCAACACACTCTCATTTTGTGTAGTTCATTATTTGATGTTTTTGGATAGGGTTGGGGAAAATTCAACATTGCATGTGAAATATTGATAGATGCCCAAAGAAGCATTACATTGAAGAATCTCTAAGAGCATGCCTAGTGGTAGGGCCGCATTTGAGCCTCTATCAATATTTAACACACACTTTCAAGGTGAAGTGTTAATTCTTCTCACATCACCATCCATGAACCTGAAAGAGTGAATTGAATAAATGATAGACCATTTAAATCTCATTACCTAGGCCAATCAGTATGGTTGACCAATCAAGAGAAATTGTTTCCTTTTGTTGATGTTATTGCAAGACACTATTAACATGAGAGTACTTATCAACCTAAAGCATAGTTACACCGTCCGATTGTAATACTTCATCTAAAATATGTTGGAAACGCCATTTTACTACTATTGTTGGGCATGGTCTAACTATATCATCACATTAAACAATAGGGTTGCATTTCACATGATGACAAACAAGCATCAAACAAGCTTACATGGTTTTTTCCGGTTAGAAAATTTACATGTGTTCATTGATCCAAAATGATGAAGAATGTGCTCATGAGTTTAGGACAAGGTGAAAATGGGCATTGGAGTTGTAATGTTTAGTTTTATTATAGCATTATAACAAGAATTTGAAACCACATTTGGGCAGCAAAATTCTTGCAATTAAAGTTAATGTACCATTATTTGATGGACAAGTTTTGAGTTCAAAAAGGCAAAAAAACAAAACATTGCTCTTTAGTTCATTAAAATTTTGAAAAAATCAATTGCACAAAATTTGCATATGTAGTCATAGTTTAAATAGTTAGTGTAGAAGTGGTTTTATCAAATGCAAAATTGTACAAGTTTGAACATTTTAACTCAACAAGATTTTTTTCCTTTGAATGTAATGAATATTGAAAAAAAATTCAAAAATAATAAAGTTATTTAAAAAGTCCTCCCCAATGCCATCCCTTATCTTAATTTGGTTATTTGTAAAATCACCAAATATGGGGATAAAATTTTAAAAACTAAAGTTGAATCTAGAAAATAAGGGTCAAGTCAAATTTGAATATTTTTTGAAGCTTGTTTTTTGAGCTTTCCACTTTAGGAACTTTTAAAATTTTGCATTTTTAGGCATTTTTAAATTTTTTTCATACAAAATTAGTTTAAGGTTTGCATTATGAATTACCTATAATGATATTTAAAGTGTTTGGGTGAAAGTACATTAAGCCCCCAAAAATTGTAATCACACATATAGTCTTTTTGCAATTAATGTTTTTGTAACATATGAACATCACACCTTGAATTATTTTTACTTGTTTTAGGTATATTTGATTAGATTTATATTTAAAATATTCAAATATTGAAAAATTTGAATGTATGGAATATATTTATGACAATATAATATTTGTCACAAAGTTTGAAAATTTGTATATAATACTTGAAAGTTATGGTTGTGGGTGAAATTTTTGGGTAAATGTTTTTGTGGTGAATGATATTGATATACATTGATTGAATATAGGGCCATTTAGAAGTTTAAAACTTTTGGTTGAAAATCCATTCAAAAAATATGTTTTTTTGCACTTTTAGAGCCATGAATGCACAATAAATTTTTCTATTTTGGAAAACCCATTATCCTAAGAGAAAGGAAGATATCTTATAAATGGGCATTGCATTTATTTTTCAGTTTTGTTTGTTTATTTCATAATGTGTTATGAACCATAAACAGGAAACCCTATGGTTGTTGAAAAAATATATATTATGTATTTTATGCACATTGATTTTATTCAACCATTTTCATCTAATTATTGCATCAAGTTTAATTTTGATCGAAAGTGAACTTTGAGTTCCAAAATGTTATTATGCACATTTTAAGGTTTTTTCCCTTGTGTTTAGGGTTTTCAAGAGTTGTCATCAAGATTTTAGCATATTACATATTATCATACTTGTTATACATCATTTCTTTTTACCAAAATGAATCACCTTTAGTGTGTTTTCACCCTTTTTCTACATGGAATTATATAAGTGGGTTCCTTTCGCTTTTCATTTCTTTCTCATTTTCATTTGTGTGATTTTTTTTTTCATTTTCATTTGGGATTTTTTCACTTTTCAAAAGGTTTATAATTTTCTTAAGGCTTATATTAATTTTATTTTTAGATTTTTCTCTTTTATCTTAATTTTTTTAATTAAAGATTTATATTTTCTTCTTGCTTTCCATTTTCAAGTTTTAAAAATAAATTAAAAGGTTTTTTTAATTGTATTTCATCACTTTTTTGAATCATGTTTATTTTTTCATGGGTGATGATTTTAACTCTCATTAAACATTGATAAGGAAATGTTTGAAACTAGGTGCATGTAACATCAATCAAGTTTATGGTTGTTAATGTATGGTACATATTCAATCCAAATGAGTTGAAAGTGAATGTTTAATAGGTAGTCAAACGAGATGTGCATGTTTAGAACATGTTTAGCACAATGTGAACAACTACAAGTTTGTTCAAAGTTATAACAAATTTCATTTTGTGAGAATTTGATGTGTTAGCAAACATTTGGTGGTCCCCACCATTTACATGCACTTAAATGGGTGTGAAAATATGTATTGCATGAACAACATTATGGTTTTTGACCACCAAAGGTTGTTCATTTGCTTAAACATCAAGCACCCTAATTCTTTTTCACAATGTGAACATTATGCACGAATCAAATTTGTAAGAAATTTAATATTAATTTGTTGCACATGAAAATAAATATTGTAAGTACTTGAAGGATTCAAGTTATATGTTTATGTGAGAGAAAATGTCTATGATGTGATGGATGGAAAGGCATGAACTTGTCCTTGGCATGATTCAAATGTAATGCATCGCATACAATAAATGCATGTAGGGCACAAACATATGGGTGAAACAAGAAATTGAAGGTCGAAAAAAATTTAATTCATGAAACGTTTTGATTCATCAAAAGTCAAAACCCAAATATAATCATTTATTCAAAGTTTAAAACTAAAAATTATTATTATTAATTTTTTACACAAACATTGTATGGTTTATATACATGGAATCAATGGGAACCATATATAATTACATAATAATATTTAATATTTAATAGATGAATCAAATGTTTACAATTGGGATTGGGATTATTAATTATAGTTCCAACACTTCGTTCATCTTTGTTTTAAATAAACTTTAATTCTTTAGTTTTTTTGAAATTTCTAAACTTAGTTTTTATTTTAAAATGTGAACTTTCACTTTACATTTAACATAATTTTTTTATTTTGATTATCAATTTGTATATCACACACTGTGATGACAATGTTCACGAATTGTGATTATAATATTTCAACCATATTTGTATTTTGCTACTCAATGTAAATGTATAACTTGGGATTGAGTTAAAGTGGAATAAGTGTTGGTTCATCTATTGACTTATAAAAGGTAAATGAATAAGGGGGTTGATACTATGGGTGGGGTAGGTGTACCATCAATCAAACTTTTTCACCTTTTGAAAACATTTTAAAATGTCCATCCATTTTTTAAAATTATGTCAACGACTATTCACACCAACACCATTTTTTTGTTGAAAGTTATATGAATTGATTTATGATTTTAACATTTTTTTTTTATAATAAAGGTCTCATTTTACATTCAATTTTAACTTTGAATATTGAATGATACTTCAATGGGCCCTTAATCCATGCATATTTGTTGTAGATTAATTTATTTTTACAATTCAATGTTGCCCATTCAAAAGTAAAAATTGAACAATAAACATTTGAGGCTTCAAAACCCTACTTTGTCAAATTGTGTAAAGAACACAATGTTTGGTGTTGTAATTATCACATGGAGTTGAGTATGTTGAAATAAATATTGAATAACATTTGGTTTAATGAATAATTGTGCTTTAATGATTAGTGAATTTTGCGAAGGTGTTTTGAACAAAAAAAATTGGAGTGAATGAAGATGAAAGACTCAAAAAATGGTTTAAAATGTTTCAAAGAAACATTTGATTCTACTTTCTTTGACTATTTATCACTAAACTTACAAAAGTTTATGCAACATAATTTTGTTGCAAGGTGAAAAGATGTGTAATCCTTGTTTAGTATGGATAACTTACTTCCATAAACAATCTTATTTCATATTGACTTTGTCAAGAATTACACATTTTTTATTCAAAATGAAATTCAATTTTTACATTGACAATCTTTCTAAATTATCATTTTGATTCTATTACTTTTCAAATAGATCCCACTAATGGATTTGAAAGTGATGATTAAAAAAATCATCAAATTTTTATTTTTTATATATTTCAAACAACAAGGAACATGAACATTACTTTTTGATACATTGGGATTGGCTTTTGTCACACAAAATTAATGTAACACACCATTGGGTATGGACTTTGGAATGATGGGTGTGTTGGTTCAAAGATTGTTAAGTTGTATACTTTGTTATTCAATACCTTGGTCTTATTAATGAATGTAATATGAATTGTAGTCTTTTGAAACAAGACATGGCAAAAGGGAGTGATTTGGTGTAAAGGATGTGATGAAGATGGCCTTAAAATGAATGAATAACTTCACAACCTCAAAAGGAAGCTACAAAATGTTAAAGATTGTGTACAAATTTTGACTTAAATAATGTCCTCTTTTGTATCTTCATTTATGAAAACTTTTGAGGAACAATATTAAGATTTTTTGGAATGTGCAAACTTAAAATATTAATAAAACAACATTTATGCTTGTGATAAAATTGTTGGCTTCAATAAGTTGCATTTTATGTATTTTTTCCATGTTTTCAATTTAAGAAGGTTAATGGTTAAGCCTTTTGCATGTTTTTGCGCATTGTGTTTTGACCAAAATTTTAAAAATTGTATAAAATGAAATTATGTTCACAAATGGAAGTTGGTTAAGATATGCCTTAAAAACACATTTTTTGTGTGCTAACATGGAGGAAGATAAGAATTGGGTTTTCATGGTTTACAAGATGGATAGGAGATGGGAGACTTCTTAAAAATTGGGGACAATTTTATTGTTTAAATTGAAGAAAGCAATGGAGAAAATGTTAATAACTTTTACATATTGTAATGTTAATGTGCAAGACATGTTGTGTGAAAACTATTCAAATATGCATGGGGATGCTCATTTGAAATCAATGATCATGTTATGGTTGGTATTTACTACCAAAAATGAGGATGTGTTAAAAATTACTATGTGCATTTTGCAAACTCACAAATGGTTTATCTTGGTGTTGATTTAGTTGTAGCATGGGTGCAAGTATGATTGGGTGGACCCACCAAAAACACTTTAGGGTGATTTCAAAGGAATGGTCATGAATTTTTTTAAAAATAAAATCATTATACATTATTTATAATTTCCTTCTTTTTTATTGGTTCTTGAAAAGGAATTTGGATGCAATAGGCATGCAACAAGTTTTAGGTCCACGAGAGCTATGCGAAAAATGTTTGATGCCATCACTATATGTGGAGTCGTGTGGTCGAGGTCTCTTCTTCTACATAGTGGTGAAGGCATTGAAATCAACTATTAAGAACAAGGAGGTGGTGAGGAAAGTTTCTAAGGTGTTATGTGCATTTGAGGCTTGGAGCTTGTGGGTGACTATAAGCAAGAATATTAGAGGCTTGTTCCCCTTTCACTCAAAGGTGGTTTTCTTGGAAGTAGCAATTGTGTGAGCTTTTACACTACTGATGATGTACCAAAACTTTTATTACAAGAGAATAAGAATAATGTGATCAACACAACAAGGTTGAAGTAAGTTGTTTACATTTAGATCTCTTTTTGGTATAATTTATTTCTTTGGAGGGTTGTTGGTTTGTCCTGATTCTAAATGTTAATATGCTTTTAGGATAAATTGGATGGTTAGTTTGTCGAAGTCACTAGGTTAAGTTCATCTTTTGAACAATTAGTTCGATTTTCCATTGTAGATTGTCAATAGTTCTATAACTCAATACATATGAACATTTCTTAAGTTGTGAAACCTAGAGCTTCAAAACAACACCCATGCCAAAAGTAAGGTTTGTGATACTCAAAGGTGAAACTTCCAAGCGATCCTTCAATTTGTTGTGGCAAATTAAAATTTGCAGGAATGATTTCACCATGTTCACCATATTCTCCTTGTCATGTGCATTCTATTGGCAAGGTTGAGATTTATTTTCCAGAATGTTTATCCTAGGTTTATCTACATTTACCATAATCTCATCATTGTGTTTCCTATGGGCAAGGAACTGTGTTCTACAGCCATGCCTTGAATCAAATTCAGCCCCACCTGAACTTTCTTCAAGTTCTAAGACCAAGGTGGTTGAAAGCTTCATTGGAAGCATGTGCGATGGCCTTGGCAACCTCAATAGTAGCCTTGGTGATGGAGGTAGCAATTGTAAATGTTGCAAGTATAGATGTTATATTTGAGCATGCCATACAACTCCCAATTTAGAGGGGTATTGAAATTAAATTTGTGTGCCCAAACACTTTAACTTTGTTCCAAGATTAAAGTTGTTGCACCCATTGTGTCATGAACATTATTCTGCACCTGCTAGAATTTCTTATTTGTTTCCATACTTTGCATTTATATTTCCAGAAGTTGATAAACACTAGCAAATTCATATATTGAAGGACCACGAACACATCTTACTATGCCATGCCTTGGATCCTCATGCTGAAGATGATCTATGTACCAATGGTACGACTAGTAAGCTTGTTTAATGCTCAAGGGGATGGTATACATTGCTGAAGTCATTATGTCATGTGGCTCATGTGGACATGTTCTTTTTTTCTTCATAGAGCTAGCTTTCACAAAGTGAGGTTGTTCACCAATGTCACATTAACTTTTTGGTATAAAGGTTTGATTTGGGAACTTTGCATTTTGAACTATATGTGTATGGTTCTATAAATTTGTGGGTAGTCATGGCAACTCCAGTCATCATTACCATTGATGATAAAGGTGATGGTCTAATGTCACTTTGTGTGTGACTCATTGAATGCAAACATACCTTACAAAAATGCAGTAATGTGCAATTGATAATGTTGTGCAAATTCAAAGCTTGCTGAAAGATTATGTTACAAGAAGTCAAAAATTGGAGTGTGAACTACTTCAAATCCAGAATTTGAGGTTTCCATTAATCCCATCCTCAAAGCCTATTTCTTTTGATTCCTTAGACAACTATGGAGACAACATGTTGGGACTTGATTTTGAAAACCCACACATCAATTGACGCGCTCCCAAGTCCCTAATTAGTCCCAAGTTGAGGCTAAGTTACTCAAGTTGCGGAATTGTGGAGGACTCGGGGCATGCTCCCAATTCTCAACACTAAAAGGGGTAGAGGGGCATGTTGAAGCTCCAAGAAGGGACTAGGAAGAGTGACAAGCTATTCACTTACTCGAACCTTCATCAAAACCAACTAACAAGTTGGTTAGTTCACTTTCTGGAGCACCCTTGGTGCTAGGACAAGCCACGGGCAACTCTAGACTCACATGACTCACCACGGCCTAGACTCGGGGGAAGCCACCACCTTCCCCCATATAGTATACTATGTGCCTCTCCGTGGCACCCACATCCGAATGGTTTTTTGTCCCGGGACTCCCAAGGAGGAATCCCGAAACTGTCCCGGTTTAGACTTCCAAGACTTTGCAAGATCATAATTTTTTGTTCAGACCTCCGATTGGGATGAGGTCTAAAGAAAACTTGTAGCTCTCTTTGAGAGCTTTCCAAGGGTGTGTCGCATTCCACCTACACGCACCCAAGTCGGGTTGATTCCCGACTTTTAGTGGTCGGGAGTCAAACTGCCAGTTTGACTCCCGACCCTTCTTTTTGCCATAATTTGTTCATAGATGTCCAAATGGCCCATGCAAGGCCATTTTCGATATCTACACTTCAATATCTTTTTAGTTATATAAAGAACACCCCAATGCAAGGTGTTTTGCCCCTTGAAATTGAGCTCTAAAGTTTTGAGAGTCCCGGAGGACTCCTAAATCCCAACTTTGGGAGTGTGAATTTCATCCTCACACTCTCCCAAGGTAGGGTTGCGACATCGATGGACAAATTTTCTTACCAACTTGTAAGACATCTATCATTACAATATACATTATTACTCCTTATTTTTCTTTAAACTCTAAAACATTCATTTATAATTTTTTGTCTACTTCATGAAAAATGTGTGTAAACAACTTTGCATGTAGGTGAATCTTCCGATGAAACCAAGACTGTTGCGGTGGCCAAAGATAATCTTTGCAAATAGTTGCAAAAGCTTGCCATTCACATTCAAAAAAAGAGGTGTGAATCTATGATGAATTTTTGCAACCCTTTTTGTTGTCTAAGATCAACTTCCATGCTATTTGTTTCTATGTGGGTGAACTTGCCTTACATTATATTCTTCTACTCATAATCATTAGATGTGTACATTTTTTCAATGTTTTGCTTAGAGGTTTTCATTGGGGAAATCCTGTTTGAAAACATCCTACTAAGAAATGTTCTTCAAAGCATTCATGATGGAATGAAGCATGAATTACCAGATGGGGACTATTGTCCTGACTATCTTTTAGCATTGATAGAAAAATGTTGAGCCATGAAAAATGTTGCAGATTGTCCTCAATTTCCTATAATCTGCCAACTATTGGTGGATTACAAGGTTGTATGGTTTTGAAGCATCCATATGGCCTAAATGATGTACCACATGAATACTCTCAAAACTCATAGCTTATGGATGCAATAAACACATTATACTACATTTGTTCCTGAGGATTACAACAATCCTTTTGAATCGACAACTTCATGTATCATTGAAATAAACTCCACAAGATTCAGTTTTTGTGTTTTGGTTTTTGATTAATCATAGAACTAAGTGAATATATGATGAACTTAGTTTGGCCTTAAATGCATCAACAGAAGGTTTGACATCTAGAAATTTGTTAGTGCTACAGCAAGCACAAAACCATTTTGTTGATTGACCATATTCTAAATTCTCTTTAAAAAAGCCTAAGGTCACCACTACTAATTTTTCTTCTAGTAAGTTCAAAAGCCATCAAACATAATACCATAAGTTATAGTAGCAATGTGTTTTATACCTTTTAATCTTCCGCTTTGAGTATTTTAAAAGACATATATTAAAATGAACTCTCCAATTTTAAAATTTATATTCAGAAAAATTACATAATAATTAACCATAGGAAGTTTAATTATCTCTACTTCATTACTTGCACAACATTTTTAAAAATGTAATAAATTAGAAATGAAAAATTCAATTAATTATGTGAATTAACCACACAAAAAATAAAAATAAGAACTCTGTAATCTTCAATAAAATTTAGGTTAAAACTTTAAAATAGTACATAATACTGTAAAAAATAGGAACTTTGAATAAATGTGCATAAGTCCATTAGAGAACACTTTGGCAAAATGTATTAAATTAAAACTATAAACTTCAAATAAATATGTGTAATTTGTGAATCCAAAAAATCAGAAAATCTTCCAAAATTTCCAATTTTTATGTAACCACTATGCAAAAACTTGCCATAAAAAAATCATTTTATGGAAATGTTTTAGCCTCTTGGACAACACTCGAGCAAAATTTATTAGATTAAATACAAAAAAATTAATTAAATGTGCATAATAAATAAAAATGCAAGTTATTTAACTTTTAAAGTATTAAATTTTTGGTTAATAGTTATGTTGGATCCTAAGGAACAACATATCTTATAGTTTCTTTGCACAAAAAATGCATTTTTAGAATTGATCAAGCACCACCAACATATACTCCATCCTATAACTTTATAATTGATGTTCAAGTGGTGTTCAAGATTGCCACCATGACCATCTTCTTCTTCTTTCATGACAATGTTAAAATTGCCATGCACTTTTAATATAATACTTGAGTATTTGCAATTATTGTTTGAATATTGCAAATTGTTTCATCGTTGCATGCTTGAGTGACACATTTGATTGACAATGGTAATGATGACGGTATGTATTTTCACAAAATATTTTGTTTTGAAATGTGTCAAATCTAAGTTGAATTTTTTACCTACAATTTGCAACTTGTTTCCATCTATAGTGTTGAAGTTCAAAATATCTTTGTGATGCTAAATGTTCATTATTTTGATCTCTAGAATAATGGATCATTCATGGACATTGCCAAGAAAAGAAGGTGGATTTGGATTATTTATCCATCAGCAAGGGTTGAGAGGCTTTGGTGACAACATTAAAGCTCTTGGATAGTCAAACGTTTTAGAAGAAGATATTTGTCAAATGATTGGCCCCAAGTTTGACAAAAATGGTTGGAAATATAAGCTAAACATAGAGAAAGAGCTTTAGGATGTCATTGTAGAGTTATACACACATGTGTATGAAAAGCATAAGGTGTTAAACAAGACTATTACATTAGACTTTGCATGCGGTTTGGTGGCCAAAAATAAAGGATCAAAGTGAACTAGGCAACATATGCACTTGTTGCCCATGAAAAGTGCATGGTTTTTCATGTGGCCATAAAATGGGTACTTTTCCTTGTGCTCAAAAATTAGTAAAAAAATCATGTTACATATTTCAGCCAATTTGTTGGTCACCACCCCTAGATAAACATCATAGGCATCTCCTAGAACCATTAACTAAAAAAACCAAGATCATTTAGGGTTCTTGAGAGGTTTTTATGTTAAATACTCTTTTGCATTACTTTCATGAATTTTTTTTTATTAAGGAAATGTTTAGGAACATCAAAACATGTTCAAATCTTGATAAACGTGAATCATTTAAATATTTGGAATATATTTAACTTGGTGATGTAAACCAATGTACAAAATGTCTTATTATATTTGAGAAAATCGTTCTTGAATCTAACCTTCTCTAGAAAATTAAATGTGTGATGTTCCTTGTGGGTCCACCTAATCATACTTGCACGTGCATGCAAACTTTTCATTATGTGCCCATCCCAGAATGAAAGGTGATAAATAATTTGAAAATGAATCACAAAGTGTGAATTAAATCTATTGAACTTTAAAATTATTTATAAACCTCACAAATAAGTTTATAAGGCTCAAAAATGAATTATGAACCATGGATTAGAACTATAGATCTTTTAAATTATTTACAAACCCCACAAATAAATATGTAAAACTTGAAAATGAGTCACAAGCCATGAATTAGGTTTATAAAGTTTTCAAGTTATTTACAAACCCCACAAATAAGTTTGTGAATTGTCCATGGTAAAAACATTCATGGGTGGCATAAAAACAACAAACGAAGAACAATGTTTTCTTTTCAAAAAATTTGTTATAAGCTTAGTAGTAAGCATGTTAAGAATGATTTAACAATAAATGAAAAACTCTTATTAAAACTAGTAAAAAAAAACTTCTATAATTTAGCTACTTACAACATCCAAGAATAGACATTTAGCAAAACAAACCAAAAACATTTCCTTGTTACATTTAAAAAAAATAAAATTGGAATGGAATATATATTTTTTTTTAATTTCACAAAAAATGCTAATGAGAAATATTCAATAATACATTTTTGTGGTGTGTTTTGATAATGCCAAAAAAATTACATTTTGGGATGATTATGTTTAGGGTAAGATAATCATCTTTTTCAAAAAGTGACTACATTTACACCTCTTAAACGTCTTAAAAGGCCAGGTTTTTGAAAAAAGAAAGAATTTCATAAAAATCATGTCCCAAAGGACTAAATATTATTTTTAGTAAATTTTTTAAAAAAAAAGTCCTTGTACTTCCATGCCATCTTGAAAATGCTTGGAAACCTCTATTTTGAATCGCTTGACATTATGATTTCGAAGATTAATTAATAAGTCTAGATCGTTACAAAATCTAGAAATCGTGAGTCCATATATGTATTGTTTGTGTATTATTACATTGCATGCCATACAATTAAAAGTTCCCCATTTAAAAATTGAAATGTTTATATTGTTTTGATTTGGGTTTTTTTTTTCAAATGTGAATGTAATTAGAATCATTACATTATATTAAAATAATCACTGTAACAAATGCATGCACCATACACTTTAACTTGTAAATATCTTGTTATAGGATTTTATGGACATTATAGTTTACAACTATGTTCTAAGTTAATTACAAGCCTTGAATTAGGTTTGCAAAGCTTTCAAGTTAATCACAAACCCTAAAGAGCTTAATATTGAACTTCCAAATTAAGTACATACCCTAATGAATATAGGTTCAAACTAATTATAGATGTTAAATAAAATCATTATAGCTTCCAAGTTAAGTATAGACCCCAAGGGAGTTATTGCAAAGCTACCAAGTTAATTGTAGACTCCAAAAAGGTTAATGCAATTCTTTCAAGCTAATTACAAACCCTAAAGAAAAGGTTCATTATAGTTTACAAATTAAATAAAGACCCTAAAAAGGGTTCATTAGAAGTTCCAAGTTAAATACAAATCCTAAATACCAAATCCACCCCAAAGAGGCCATTAATACAAAGTTTTCAAGTTAGGTACAAACATTATAAAGTTTCATTACTGCATCAAAATTAAATCTAGACCCCAAAGATGATATGCAAAGTTTCCAAATTAAGTACAAACCCTAAAGAACTTACTCAGAGCTTCCAAGTTAAATCTAAACTCCAAAGAAGCTAATGTAAAGTTTTCAAATTAAGTACATACCCAAAGACCTTACTTAGAGCTTCCAAGTTAAATCCAAACCTTAAAAAGGTTAATGCAAAGCTTCCAAGTTAGCTAAGGTAGTGATCCTAAATTAATCACAAACCCCAAAGATGCAAATGTAAAGCTTTCAAGTTAATTACAAAACCCAAAGAACTAATGTAAAGCTTCCAAGTTAATGAAAAGTCATATCCAAAAGCATGCTCAACCTAATGGCCATTTTACAAAATCCTCACCATTTGTAGGCCACCAATTTAAAAAGGAGGTATGTATACCAAAAGAGGGTTTGTCCAAGCTTCAAAATGAATCACCACAAGTTACATTGAACTACCATCATCCAAAGAGGGTTTATTCAATTTTCAAAATGAATCACCACAAGTTACATTGAACTACTAGCATCAAAAGAGGGTTTGTTCAAGCTTCAAAATGAATCACCACAAGTTACATTGAGCTACCACCATCAAAAAATCACTTGGATTGGTCAAGCTCGAGCTTTTCCACACTCACACCCTCACCAAAAACCTTTCATTCCTATTGAAAACCTCTAGTTGATGTCCTCTACACAAAATCTTTCCTTGTGTAAACTCCACTCAAAAACCAAAGTTTGAAAATTTCTAGGCTCAAAGATCTTTGCATGAAATCCAAACTTCAAAAACCTTTGCTCAAAAACAATTCCATTATCAGACGATTTTAAAAAATGTCCATTTAAAAAAATAATGGAACTTTTGAATTCTCTTTCACACACACACATTTTTGCTCACACATTCACACATGTTGGAGTTGTCTAAAACCAATGAACTTTTGTGTGAGAATGTTAGTTCCTTCCCATTTTAAGACAAACATGGGATCAAATTAGTTTCAACCCCAAAATTGCAAATCCCAATTTGATCCCTGGTTATTTTGCTTTGTACTTGTTAGCTTGTGTTACAACTTTTTCCCCTTATATGTCAAAATTGGGCATCTTCGTACCATATTCAGGATACTTTATATGTAAGTCTAATAAATAAAAACATGCCATCTTACTTATATAAAATAATTGGGTTCTATTTCTTGATTCGATTATTCCTAATTGGCTGGACCCTCCCTCCCTTGAGAGCCATGAGTGGAAGTATGTGGGCCTTGCATCCCAGTCACGAATAGCCCACTAAATTAATAGTGTCTTTGCCAACCTTTAGTGGGAGGGCTCATCTGCCAACTCATGCATTGCACTGTTATGTGCAAGAAGATTGGCCCATTACTCCCAAAAAAATGAAACTATGGAGGCTCTTCAAAATAGAAGGTTCTATTTTGATTTATATAGTTCCTCCCCTTGGGCCCACCTATATAAGTGGAGGGAGAACAACATTTGCCAAAACACATGGGTTAGAAGTGAGGTGCTTATACGAAGAACATGTTGGGGAACACGTTGTGAACTTGGGGAACATTTCGGGAACCCATTAGGAACTTAGATGGAACACCGTGGGAACACATTAGGAAACATTGAAAAGTAAAAAAAAAATCTTCCTCCCCCCCCTGCCCCCCCCCACTAACTTAAAAGAAATAAAAGCAAGGCACTTTGGCCTTTCTTATTGGCTAAAAGGAAAACAAATCCTCCCCCCTCACCTTCGTTGCCCCTAATAAAACTTGCATGGAAAATCCAATGTCCAATGTCCGAGTGGACACTGGATAGTCCACTCTCTACACCAAATACAACTTGAAAAAAAAACCTCCCCTCCAACCTCCCAACCTTAAACCCAAAACTTAAAAGGAAAAAAACCTAGGCACCCTAAAAACATGATTGCACTTCCCATTGGCTGGATGAATTTCTCTCTTCAAAAGGGTTCATCACAATTTTTTGCCTAGGCTAATACCCATCACAACGAACACCCCGATATATAGGTGAAAAGGGGAAGATTTTGGGCAAAACATATGGGTTTGAAATCAGGTGCTATTGGGAACATCCTTGGGGGACACATTGAGAACTTGGGGAACAACTTGGAGAAATGGTAGGAACACATCAACAACTCAAAAAAATAAAAATACCCTTTCCCCCCTGCCCCCAAACCCAAATTAAAATGTTGGGGCCCCTGAGTGGATGTTGCACCTTCCCATTGGCTGCATGTAATTTCTATTTCCAAACTTGTTAATTACCTTTTTGGCTTGAGCTAATGGTAGGGAAATAAATTTGGGGACATAGTCACCTCTTTTATTAATTAGATCAGGTGCCTCCCAAGTTCTTTACTTTTCTTTTTTTTGGCAACATGCCAATTTGATTGGCCCATCACTCTAAAAAAATCGTTACAACAAGCTTTGTTACACTTGTCATTTGGACGCACCAAGTATCAGTTGTAGCAGCTGAGGCAAACTTCTTAGCAGGAGCAACAGATAGAACAATATACACCACCATCCTTCTTTCTTTCCTTTCTGTTGTTGCTTCTTCTTCTTCTTCACTTGGACATGTTCAGAGAGTTTCGGCACACAAGCAAGCAAGTAAACAATTCTCTAGATGGGCTCTTGTGTAAAGAGACATAGAACACATACACTGAAAAGAACAACAATGAGCAGAGAGCTTTCTTACATGAAGAATGAAGCCGTCAACACAAGGCCGACGATGAGCAGAAGCACTGCCAAGAAGGGATACAATGTTTGAGGTATGTAAATTTGAAGAACCCATCATTGTCATTATCATGCATACAAAAACTCAAGGTTTTTGGTGTATTGTTAGTACCAATATAGAAATCCCAACATACATTAAAACTTGAGATTGCAAAGCAGTGAATACGATGCACCCCCAAGCTCCTTAATGGACTCAAATGAGAGTCCAAACTGAAGACAACGGAAAAGCAAGGAGTCAGGGCATGCTCCTTGGCTCGCAGCATTTTGAGGGGTAGAGGGGCGTGTTGGAGTTTCGGGATGGGACTAGGAAGAGTGACAAGCATCAACTATTCACACGGACTTGCACAAAACCAACACAAGGTGGTTAGTGCATAATTGGAGCATTTTTGGTGTTAGGACAAGCCACGGGTAACTCATATTCACAAGATTCACCACAGCCCGGACTTGGGGGAAGCCACCACCTTCCCCCTTATAGTATATTTTGTGCCTCTCCACGAGGTCCACATCCAAATGGCTTTTTGTCCCAAGATTCCCAAGTGGGAATCTCGAAATTACCAAAGTTGGAACTCTTGCGATTTTGGGGCCCCATAACTTTGTGTGCAAACCTCCGATTGAAATGAGGTCTGAAACAAAGTTGTAACCCTCATCGAAAGCTTTCCAATGTCGCATGCCACCTGCATGCAAGGAAATCGGGGTGATTCCCAACTTTTAATGGTCGGAAGTCAAATTGCCAATTTGACTCTCGACCTTTCTTTTGGCCATAACTTGTGTTTCAGATGTCCAAATGGGTCATGCAAGCCCATTTTAGACATCTAAGTTTCAATAAAGTTCTAATGGTATGAAAAACTCCTCGAGCCATTGGGTTTTGACCCTTGCGATCACTCTTTGAACAATCGGGACTCCACCGGGACTCCAATACCCAAAGTGGAAGCTCCTTTGGGAATGTGAGGGTTCATTCCTTCACACTTTCTTTCACTCCCGACTTCCCTTTTGGCTCGCAACCTTGCAAGCCCTTGCCTTGGTCGCAAGCCCAAGGCTAGGGTTGCCGATAGAATAATGACCAAGTTGTTTTATTTGCTTGGAATATGTATGCAGACATTTGGAGAGGAGTTGGATATCGAAGGATTGAAGTGGACTATTCTATAAGTATACACTTTCATGGTGCTACTACACTTGCATTTTTTCAATTCTTTTTAAAGAACAAATTAAAGAAGACAACCAAATATTTTTGGTTTCAATCAAGAACACCAATTAATCCTCTGGTAGCATATGTATTTGGAACATAAAATATAGTTTTTCAGCAAATAGTCAAGAATCCATGAGCATTATAAGCACATTGGTCAGGATGTAAAATTGTTTTAAGAAAACTATTGGACATCTAAATGAGTTTTTTTAATTTACTACATGTAATATTGCAGGATGGTGTTTTGACAATACAACTTGGGAGCAAGGATACATATGTGATTAATAAACAAACACCAAATCAGTAGATTTGGCTTTCATTTCGAATCGTAGACGAGGCCTTGGAGTGTTGTGCGTATATGCAAATGACGAAGAAAGGCAAACAGTTGCTCAAGAACGTCAAAGACTCTGCTGCGCTGCAGTAGCTTTCGAAAGGGCTGCATATAATGGGGCCCAACATGAAGAAGCATAATGTATGACTGATACTATAGAGGATCAACTTTAGGCTGGACAACACATGGCCCTACGAGATTTGCGATACCCCTTGGCTGACTCATTGGGGAGGATGGGTGGTCTGAAAATTTATGACTACAAAACAATCAGAACAGAACACGCACAAGGGTCTCAATGGCGGCTTATTACACACAAAGAGTGCATTTTAGCAGCAAACTCTTTGCTCTGCATCTTAGTGGTCGCCTTCTTTAGTAGTATATCGTCAACGTTGCTACCAAGATAGAGCAAAACACTTTTAATTTTTTGGTGCTAAACCAAGCTCAACTTTGTGCGGAACTTTACCAAGGGCTGGCAGATATGTTCGAACATGATGTTCAATTAGATGCTGCAAAAGTGGGTCAGTGAATTGTTCTCCTAGCTTCATTTCGCGATTCTCCATGTTTCATGATGCAAGTGTATCAAGATGCGATGGCTATTGTGCGGAGCAAAGGAATTTCTGATGTTTTCCTCACATTCAATTGCAACTCGAATTGGTAGGAAATTATCCTAAAGCTCGAGCCCAACCAAACATCTTCTAACCGTCCAGATTCGGTCGCTCGCATATTTCAGATGAAGGTGAAAGCCCTTTTTAAAGGAGTGGCAAAAAATGCATGGTTCGCCAAAGTTATTGGGAACATTTGGACAAGGGAATACCAGAAACGAGGCCTACCTCACATTCATCTGCTCCTTATTTTTCCTCTAGAACAAAAAGTTTCCACAACCGAAGACATAGATTGCTTGGTGTTGACAGAGCTTCCTCTTCCAAAGAACAAACCTTTTTTTGAAACGGTCACAAAATGTTTATTGCACGGATCGTGTGGCGAAGAA
>Ga0116229_10003286_pt1 | contig 26512 bp, 23 predicted proteins | sample S1TSphgellanicum_3_FD_87313 | JGI IMG/M metagenome (GOLD analysis project Ga0116229, IMG submission 87313) | Host-associated microbial communities from peat moss isolated from Minnesota, USA - S1T2_Fc - Sphagnum magellanicum MG | ecosystem: Host-associated > Plants > Peat moss > Unclassified... | reverse complement strand
TGCCCAGACCTTTTTTTTTTTTTTGCTCGACGGGGGCATTATGCACCAGGTTCACACTAGTATCATTGATTAAAATAAGATAGGTGTTTTGTTTTGTTTGTGTTTTGTGATCACACACCTTAACCCTCCCAATTTGGGTCATGTTTTTGTCCCATAGCTATAACCATGATGGTTAGTTAACCACGTACTATCTTCTAACCATCCAAGATGTGGATGATAAAAAAAAAAGAGTTTATTCAAAGCTCTCTCCTCTCTCAAAACTTTTGATCACACAAGTGTGGGATGATAAAAGCAAAGTTTATCAAATCTCTAGTCAACCTTGTGATCACACAAGTTGCACGGGATTATTTTTTTAAAATTATTATTACTATTTCGGGCGGGGTTGTGACTTTTGTTGGCCTAATCCTTGGGCCATAGTGAACTTGCATTGACCAACGCACCATGCCGGATGGATGATTTGTGGATGAAAGAAACTTTTTCCATTATATCCTTGACTCATAACAAGTTAAGGTGGTTAACTTTGCACAAACCTTTTACACATGGTAACCACTTATGGTCCCTACATACTTATCTTTGGTTCATACTTCCATAAGTAAGTAACTAGTTACCTAAGTAGGGGAAGCGGGGGGGATTGGAGAGTTTAAACTTTACAAGTTAAGTTGTCAAAGTGAAAACTTGGTAATTTGATTGCCACAATAGAGTCAAAAATGGGTTTCCAATGGATGATGCATTAGCAAGTGAGTGTCATATGATTCTAATTCTAATTGTTGAAGTGCCAATTGCTCATAATATCAAGGCCATCATCCCCCCATGCAAAAACTACCACATGTAATGATAATTAAAATATTTGATAGTTTCAAATGTAAGTGTGTTTTCCCATGCTTTTCATGTTTAGGTTCATGTTGTCAAAGCTTTCAGATGCATTAATCATATAATTATTCAATACCAAACAACACACGAACTCCACATATTCAAAGGTGAATAACAAAAAAACCCATGTGTGTCAAACCAATTTGTAGGTAATTGAGATCCAGCATAGATTATACCCATGTAAGCATTATTTTTTTATATACAATTTTGTAGTTTTCCATGAGTATATCCCAATGTCAACTCTTTTAAACTCTTTTCCAAGTTGGTGCGTCAACTCTCCAAATGAAAAGATCAAATATCCTTAAACTACAAAGAGACATTGCTTTGCAATACAAATTGTCATATTTGCCTTTCAAATTGTGTGATTTAAAATTTCAAAACTCTTTAGAAAACTAGCTGACTACAATATAATATGCTTTTCCCTACAGCAACAGACTAATTTCTGCTTCACGTGAAACCTCAAGAGGATTTGGCATGAACTCTCTGTCCTAAACCCACAAGAGAATTCTCATTCATGCATTCCCGCAAAATGCATGGTATTATTGCCATGGTATTTGAGGTGAGCACAAAAATCACCTCAAAAAAATGGCCCCACTGCAATGTCTGAGAGGTACTGTGATCCTCACGAGTGTCCAGTTTGAAGCTGAACTCACTACAGAGTGGGTCATGTAGGAGGAAGTTGAGCTCAGGAAGTTAGTTGCGGGAATGCCAGCCAACACACCAGCAAAGATCAATGGAACTGACTTGTATTTTGTTTCTTCATGATGTTGTCCATGACATTTGGACACACCACATACAAACAAAACTGAAGGTCAAATATATGAACAAAGCTGTCTATGTGTGGGTCACGAGCTCCATCTGTGGGGAAAAAGAGAAGTGAGAAGGCAAGTACCTCAAAAGACCAGGCATTCATTCAGGTGCCCTGGATTATTATGCCTGGTTGTGGTCCAGTGGCACATGGAAAATGAATACCCTTCCCACTGAAACAAAGAGCACTGTGACTAGCATACAGATTTCATTCTCAAATCACTGAGGTGCAATTTGACAACCTAGCATAGGCTATGACAATTTAAAAATAACCTCTCACGTGCGCTCAGATGAGAGGGTCACAAGCACAAGAAATGCTGAAGCTTAACTAGAGTGCACTCTTCAGCCCGAGCTGAGAGTGCACACATTTCCTCTTTTGTAAAGCCACTACACACATTTTCTTCTTGTAGTATGCCAGCAGTCCATCAATGATGCTCATCATGGCCAGGTTGTCCACCCACTCCAGTAACCTTCAACTGCAACACCAATCATGCCTCCACTGTTATTACCCACATACTTGGTGTTCTCAACGATAAATAACTAAACAGGTTGTCCTCCCTTCAGACCCCAAAATGCTCTCCATCCAGTAACCATCTTCATTTGAGGATTTGAACATGCATGCATTATAACTAAGATCTCACAATGGGAATGAATTCAGCATCCACTCTTCTCAAGTGAGTAGGCCAACCAATAGAAAGCAAACCATTGCCAGAGGTGGCATCTTCATAGCAACATAGCCCAAACAAACAACACCTTCTAGAATTGTGTACTCCTTTTAACTAATTTGATCAGATGCCAGCCGACCACATAAGGAAACATCCATGCTATTTCCAAAAACACCCTTGCACATATGTAAAATTCTGTTGTCACCTGAAAGACTTGTGAGCAGACTGGGCACTCGTATGGTTTGCCCTTCTCCAGATGGAACCATGTCACATCATGCTCATCCTCTGCATACCATCCAGATCAGTTTCAGGTCGTTTTCCTTAAGCAATAATTCTTCAGAGTGGAACAATGTCATTTCCAGTCTAAAGCATCAGTTGTTTCTGTCAGTAGGCTGTCTCCATGTCAAATCTCCAGGAGTTCTCTTGTATGGACATCATGTTCATAAACTATTCCCACCAGATTATCCCACTGGAGCTCAAACTTGGCATGTAATATAAGACCAAGATGCTTACCACCAACACCTCCTGAACACCCAACTATCCGTACATCATAGTGTGACTCCACAATTGCAGGTGCATCCTGTACAATGAACGAGCAATGAAAAACGCTACAAAAACAAAGAGATTTCAGGTACAGTAAGTGATGTGCAGTTAGGATTATAATTCCTGGCATGTTGAAAAGAGAAATCTACAATAGAGATCACAGACACTGTAGAAAATTGTTGGCCTAGTTTTGCAACTCAAGAGCTTGACAGACCACCCCCAGAGCCATAAACTCCAACACCTTACATGGGTTCCAAAGGGTCCACGAGGAGGATCCAGATCAAATCGCTTTTTGCCCTGCAATTCATATGCAAAATGTCAGCAAGACCTCCAAAATAAACCAAAAATCTGTGTACGTGATAGCAAAATGTGCCAGCAAGTAAAACCAAAAGATCCTTTACCTCACGCTTTGCTTCCAACTCCTCCCGCTCAGCTCCCGTTGCAATTCCAAATTCATCCAATTGACCTAAGCAATCAGTGCAGGATGACATCAGGTGATCTTGCACTTCCTTCAATCCTCATTCTTGTTGCCTAAACTGATGGAACAAAATCCTTCAGACCTACACCAGAGATCTCAAACCTTTAAAGAGCCTCCATCCATTTCCAATAGAAAACATTGCTAGACTGCAGAATGAGAAGGTATCACAGATCATTCCAGAAATCTTCATCTACCACGAGTCACATTTGTCCAGATTACTTGTCCAGGAGAAATGTACAGATTGCTGGAAAACTATAAGGAACTTTTCTCAAACTCTTTGTGAAGGTAACAAGGGCCAGTGAAAAGCAAGCAGTGCAACCTGTTTCTAGACTAGGGCTTAAACAGGTACAACAAGAATACAGCAGGGCTAAACCGCTGCATTACAAAATGGACCAAACAGGCATTCCTTCACACTCTAGAAAGCTTGTTAATCAGGGACAGTCGGTTTGTACAGTTGCACAATCAAATGAGCTACAGAGTAGGGAAGAATGATGAACACCACCTTCCTAATATACCCTAAATTCTCTTGCTTTCATTGTGTCTGCATTATAACACCTTGTCTTGAATCCAATACTGCAACTGTTGTATACTGGTTTGCCTGAAAACTTGGGCAGATTTACATTACACACTCTAAGCACACCCAGAATCAGGAGCTGATGAAGTCATGACAGCTCTTCCTTCATTGCAATTAACAATGAAGGTGGTGATGGGTTTGACACTTTTTTGTGAGTGCGTTTCGCCCACTTGCTCATAAAGTTATTACCACACTCGTTCTTGTCATGAATGTTACAAATTCTGCACTAATATTCTTATTGCAGATTGCAAGCACCCTAGATGACAAACACATGAAGCGGCCCTAAGATTTGTTCAGATCCACATTGGCTGAGATCTAGTACTCTCGTGAGTCCTTCCCTTCAAATGTCTCCATTACTATAAGAATCTCTACCTATGCGATCGTGCCTTGCTTAGTTCGGAAAAAGATCCTTCTCACAAGGTCGAAGTAGCAGCCTTGTTTAAACAGGACCTTAGCTCTTGCATGGTTTGTGACCAAGACAGATCCCCGAGAATCAAAACTGCGTATTGCATTTCCGCAAGGATGCTGGTGCAAGCAAGCAGCAAATATAACCTACTATGGGACAAGATCGCAAAGAGAAAGATGAAAACAACGCCGCAACAGACGGATCGTCCAAAAGCTTTCCACAGAATAGAGACGGCATGTGAGGCGCTAGGGAGAGGGGGGAGAAAAGGTAACGAACATCATCAATGGTTTGGAAGTGATGGCAGTCGAAGAAGAAGCGGGGGAAAGAAAACGGAGAGAAACAAACATAGACAGCGAGCTTACCACCTACGCCGCCGCCACCACCACCGTGACTCGTCAAAGCTGCCTTGGTTTGGATCCATCGCGTCACGGGAAGAAGAATGGCAGGCCCAGAAGCAGACTGGAGAGGAGGTAGTAGTTGTTGTGTGTGCTGTTGCAAAACAGGCGATGATGCACAGGCACGTAGCAGAAGCCTTGCCGCCGCCGTCCCTCGCCACATCGTACCGGTTTTGTTTTCTCCCGTGCAGACGGGATCCTTCCTCCGCAACGAAAGAACCCGACTCTCCTACGAACCTCAACAATGCACCAACAACGGACGACTCCCTAGGTTTGCAGACAGACAGACAACGGAGAGAGAGAGAGAGAGAGAGAGAGAGAGAGAGAGAGCAAGCGCGCGAGAGGCGGCGGCACGTGGATGAAAACGAGATGGAATTGCGAGAAAGAACGACGACGCGAGCGAGCGAGCGAGCGAGCACACACAAACGGAAAACACTGTTCACTCGTTGCAAAGTTATCCCGGGTCTCGCGGAAGAAAGAATCGTCGGGAGTCGCGGGATGGATTGCAATTTGCTTCTCCGCGTGCGCACAACAAACAGAACAGACGCGATGCCGACTCAGCGAAGAAAGAATGCTAAAAAGATTGCATCCCTGATCTCTTCTTGTTTTTTGTCTCTTCGTGTCCGCCACATCCGTCCGGGTGTAGTGGGAGGAATCTTTTCGCTGCTGCCGGGATGGAGCTGCAACCACAACCTTGCTTCTGCAGCAAAGCAAACATAGCAACTGCGATGATTCGAGAACTTCTTGTCGGCGACAGAAAGACAAGTGCAGTAGCGGGAGAAAAATGCATGTGTCTTTGACACCAAACAGAAATGCTGCACATAAATCCATTGCAAAAACATGCATCACTGCTGCTTCTTGGAGAGAAATGCATCTGTCCTTGAAACCAAAGAGAAATGCACACAAACTCATTGCAAAAACAAGTATCATTGCTGCTTCTTGGAGACAAATACATGTGTCCTTGAAACCAAAGAGAAATGCACACAAACTCATTGCGAAAACAGGTATCAATGCTGCTACTTGGACAGAAATACATGTGTCCTTGAAACCAAATAGAAACGCTCATCACTGCTGCCTATTGGAGAGAGAGAAATGCCTGTCTTTGAAACCTTAGAGGAAATGGACATCACATTACTTGCAAAAACTCCTGCTTCTTGGAGCAGCAGCTTATTGAAAACTCAGCTTGGACATCCCTTTGCAAAGTTGCAAATCAACAACTATGCTTCCTTCTCCGTTTTCAAAATCTCGTACTGAATTTTCAAGGCCGAGCTTTGAATTGATTGAACTGCTCACAATGGGCTTTTGTTTCTAGATGAGTGAGAAGTCATCCCAGATTTGCTGGAACCGTTTTAGGCCATGGCCTGCTGCATAAGCAATTTGCAAATGGAGCTCAAATAATACTCTTGTGAGACACCCCATAAACTGCAATCTCTCATTCAGGCCATGGCTCTACATAAGCAATTTGCCAATGGTACTCATATGATTCTCATGTGAGACACTCCAGAGACCGAAATCTCTCTGCTGCTTTTGAATGGCACTGCCCTACTTTCCATTTTTGTTAGCCTACATATTTCCAGCAAGTGCAGAGAAGAGGGCTGGAAAATGAACATGGTAATAGATCACCGAACACTATCAAATGCTTTTCTCCCCAGACTAAGAACCAAATACAAGAAATGTAAACCAAAGGTAAGTAAAGCAGTGGTTGTTGACAAAGAGGAGAGCAAACCAACAAGAGCTTTTTTTTACAGGAACCAAGCCAATTGCACCAATGGGGTCAGAACCCGACCACACACCTCTTAACTGCCATCTGCTAAACCCTGGCTAATTTGCTTATAAAAGCTTAAGCTAAAATTACAAGTTGTCTACATGCACCTCCTACATAGGAGGCAGTGGGCGACGGCAGGTTGGACATTCCATTTTGATGTCCATCCATCTTTGTAGACATCCTGTATGGAAAAAATGGTCACATGGCGTTACCTGCATCATCACCACATTGTCATCCCCCCCACCTATTTCAGTATCACCTTCCAGAGAGCTTCAAAGCAGTCATACCCTTCAACTCCAAGTCCTAAGGATGATGAGCAAAGCCCATCTCTGTTTTTGGAAGAGTAGATCACACTCAATGGGTTGGTGAGAGATGATCAACCCAATGAGAAAAAATGTGACATTGACAAAATGGTAAAAGAGATGGTCCATACCATGCACTCAGTGGACCGTTGTGCCATGTCCACTGATGCCATGCAAATCACACAATCTACCACGGCAGTCTCATCAGCTCCTGCAACTCGTGTATTTGACCTCTCTACCCTCCTGAAGTAACTGTACTTCTCTGGAAGCATCTGTTACCCACAGTTCCCACCAGCTCATCACTACCTTCTCCATTTAATCAAGTTAAAAAAGCTTCCTAAACAATCTCCAAGATAGAACATAGAAAAGCATGTTTGCCTTCAAAATCAGCATTAACTTCTGTTGAAGGGCCCATGTGCTGTTTTTATGCTGAGACTCCACATAATCCCTTGCACAAGATAGGAGAAGAATGCAGGTGCTTTACCTGGCGAGGAATGAAACAACGGGGACCAAAATAATGCTGGAGAAGTAGGATGGCAGACTGAAGTCCTAAGAAGGTGGCGAGGCCAATGCACCATCTAATGTTGGTCTCCACGCCCATAAAGTTGCTAGGACAACCAAATGCGTAGAGGGGTATGGCAAGGCGTGTCACTGTGATGCCCACAATATAGTGTGGGTGCAGTGGCTTGCGTGCATCCCGCACCACATTTGCCACAATTTGTGGTATCCAAAATGAGTAGAAAAATAGCAATATGTAGCGCAACAGGTTGTGTAGCTCATACATGATCAATATGCCCCCCAGTAGGAACCCATCTGCATCCCACCATTTTTACATTGGCTATTGCCTCTTGATGACAATCAACATGCATTCATTTCAGACTTTGGTCCCATTATCATAATTTGTGACCACAAAGACAAATGTCAATCCTTCACTGTGGAGTTCTAATTGTATACACTTGCAAAAACCTAAAGATTATGTTGCTTGACAGAAAATGGTTTGGTTCTCAGAACATTGATACTAAAAGTTGTACTGTACAATAAGCTCCTACCATGAAATGGAGAGGATGAAACTTACAGAAACGGGAGTAGAGGACAGACAATTCACGGCGCATGGTCTCCCAGCCCTCCCCAGAAGCCACAGGCCTTCGAGCTTTCCATATGGCAAGCAAGTATCTCATCTCAAAAATGGCAAATATCACAAACTTGAAAAATGCTGCTGTGGCAAAAGCATTGAACAGTGATTCTGCAATTATCCAACCCACACATGGAACTCTACTTGTGTCAAGCCTTAATCACACTCCTTACCAATCCTATACCACACCACACCATTGCTGTATCTGCAATGAGAACAGAATTTAAGACCAACAGATGGTTCTGTAACCAGTGGGCATCAGATAGTGCAAAAAGAAGAAAAAGACCAATTAAATGTGCCACTCATCACCTTCTTGAAGGGTAGCTTGCCTGCCCTCTCCCGCTGCTATAGAGACTCGGCCCTGACCTACAGCCAGCTGTTCTTGTTTAAGCCACCTCTTCTATGGTCATGGCTACCAGGACCCTACCCTGTAGCTGGGCTTCTAAGCCTTCCTCACTCTAAGTCCCAATCACCGCCTACCAAAGCAAGAACTCATGTTGTGAACAGATATCAGTGCCCAACATAAGCTACCAACAAAAAGCCCATCTTGAAACTAAATGTTTAATCAAGCACAGGGTGGCAGATTCATCAAGAGCATACCAACAAGGATGCCTGCAGTGAGATGCAGAAGACACAAATATGCATCCATTATTGCTTGCTGCCCTACCATTAACAATGACACCTTGGCTGCTCCCTGAACCTCCCAAAAGAGAGAAGTATTAGCAACATCAAAAGGTCAGAATAATCAAAGAAAGATCAACAGCACTATGCCTTCTAGACATTCAGAGATGCAGATACCTGCATTTCCAGAACACAACCAAACTTTGTCAAAGGAGGCTGAGGAGAAATAAAGATGTGCACAGGATGAGAAAAGATACAAAACTGATAAACCACTCTATAGGTTTGCAAAAGGCTTTAGGTTTACCGATTGTGTATTGCTGTGCTCCATCTGTCGTATCAAGAAGAGAACCTGCAGAAATGAAATCTGAGAGATCTCTGTCAAGGACAAGGTACTGTGCTTACCATACCACACTGCCATTTCAGCAGATATGGACTTCTTCTGTTAAAGAGACTAGATGATGCCCAAATCATCCACCTAGAGACAAACCCTCAGATCCCCAACCCTTCCCATGTGGGCTCTGTCATGTCTACTTCCAAGCATCAAGCATGGGCATGCTCTTCCCAAATCCAGAGTGCTTGGCTCAAATTAGCTACTGAGATTCAGTTGGAAGTACCCTGCCATAAAGTAGGGGTGGGGGTGGTAATGAGTGGAAGGTGGATACAAAGGTAACCATCAATGTGTAATTGACGGCCTTGTTATAGTACACACTGACATTAACAGATGTGGCATTCACGACAAGTGGCGAGAAGCACTCGCCTCGCTCATTGTCCATCATTGGAGCTTCCACAAGCCCCTGGATCTCACAGACCTGCTGTTCATGCTCCACTGCTGCCCTCACACCCCCGCTTAGAATTAGGTTTAGGTGTAGCTTGCTTGATTTGTGTGTTCTTTTCCACCCACCTTTTACAGCCCCTATTGTTGTGTTACAATCCTCTACAATGATTCCAACCAGCTGTCAGAAAATCCCTTTGACAAAGATAATTCCTTTCTTGAAGTCATGACCAAGATAAATGCCATGCTACTGACAAAAACCAACAGTAGAGAAATATGACAGGCCTTATTAGTAGTTGGACATATTGTCTTTCATGATAAAAGTCCAAAAAGTTGGTAGGGACTCAGGAATCTCATTAGATGGACTGTGTGGGCAATGAAAGATTGGATAGCAGGAAAGTGCTCACGCTTGTTGTCTGACAACACAGTGGAGACTTGAGTCACCAATTGAATACTGCAAGTTTTCCCCATCTCAGCTATGCTTGCTGAGCATTAGACAAATGCCAACAAGCCATCCACCCCCCACATTTGCAAATATGAGTCAGTAGTGCAAGTAACTGAATACAAATCCAGGGACCAATTTGTGATCAGAATTTTACAACAATCTTGTGATCATTTTGCAATTCAGATATGAGAAGAGAAGGGGGAGAAAAACGGACAGACATGATTTCTTCAAGTGTGGAGAATAATCCCGGGGGGAATCTTTCAACACTTGTGATGAAAACACGCCTAGCTGCATTTTAACCAAAACACAAACAGAGACCTAACACTATCAGGGCTTAGTCTTCCATCTACAACCCTTTCTCCATACCCCACCTACTTATTGTTTCCCAATTGCTGCAACAGCCATAGCATCAATTATAATAGATACAATTCCTTTACTGGTTTACACCACAATAAAAAGTTTTCCAAGCAGCAAGTATCAACTCTCAAAACCTGCAGAATCCAAACAAGTGTATTTCTTACCAAATGGTAGGGACTCGACTGTACAAAGTCCTCCTCCCTGTTCATGTCACTGTCCATAGAACTGCATACCAAAAAATGAAGTCATTTCGTGGATAGATTTGAATTTGCTTTTATCCTTCCAAGGTACCCTAAAAAGTACATAACCCTAGAAACGGAAGAATCACCTAGTATGAAGAGAAACAGACCTGGTCAAGACCATGCGGAGTTGACGAAAGGGCCAGATGTATACACCTTCCATTTTCATCTGCAAATCTCCATCACTTATGTACACTCCATCCCGGAGCACAACCTCGCCCTGTTCTGACCCCCACCCCAGACACTGTGCATCCATTAATTCCAAGAACTAGACCATCAATGATCCAAGCACCTCAGCCTTCTTCAGCGAAAGTTATGCTCCCGAAATGAAATCATGGAAATTGCTCTACAAACAAGGTACCTGAACATAGTGTATCCCATGTAAATCAGTTGCTGAGCTGATGAGCTCAAATATAATATTTCCGGCTGTCTTCTTGAAAGCAGGAAATTTGCCAGAGAGATTGCCATTGCGCAGTCCCCAAGTTCCTGCAAAAAAAACAAAGAAAACCAAAAAAAATATGGGTGAGAACAAGCAAGAGGGTGCTGCTTCAATGAAGGACAGCTTACAGTTCTCAACTTGAAACCCTAATAATGCTAGAACAATTCTACAACATGGTTGGATCAACTTTGAGGTTTGCTTCTAAGGTTTTTGAAACACGGAAGTGATGCATTCTGAATGGATATATCACAGTTGAGACACATAAACAATGATGGAAGATTCATGGAATAAAAGCCGTCAGGTTCACACTGTTTTCTATCAATACATGTAGTTTGTAATTTCCTTCACAAAATGCAACGCAAAAGGAGTTGGAGCATTGGAGTTTTGTTAAACAAATTGGCTCTGAAGGAGGGAGAGAGCTGCCACCAAATGGCAAAGGGGAGAGCGAGCACAGCTCACCCTTGTATGTGCCCGTGATATTTAACATGCTGTAAGGCCCCACTGCCCCTCCACCTCCCTCTGTGAACAGCCCCTGTACCAAAACCAAAACCACAAACCCCCCACACATGTACCACAGCCATTCAAACCCTCCTTAAGCCTCCTCCCCTACCCATACATGTACTCACTGTCTACTCCGTTCTCACCATAGCTCACCCACCGTATGCAGGAAACCATTGCATGAACACAACTATGTAAACAGACAAAAAAAATCTTCAAAAGAAAACAGGCCAGAGACAGAGACAGAGACAGAGAGAACGTTCTTCACCTACATGTCCAGACAAAGTACAGAGGCATCATCCATACCTCGTTGAGCCATAAGGAATTATCGAACGCAAGGGCGCCATCTTTGAGCGGTCTATAACCCGCAGCTGTCCCCAACAAAACGCACTCCAGAGCTAACCATAAATACAAAGACATGACATACACTCTCCTCAACCCATTCCCCACCCAGTTTCTTTCACATCCTACTCCCTTGATCCTCTTCGTCCTCCTCTCCCCTTCCGCCACCACTTCCTCTCCACGTCCGCTCTTGCCACAAACCACCGCCGTCAGCGCACTAGTTGCTGCAGCAGACGCACCAGCCGGAGCTAAGAAGAAGAAGAAGAAGAAGCAACCATCCTTGAATCCACCGTCGTCGTCGTTGTCAGAGTACATAGTCTACAAAAACTCCCCAATCTTCCGCTCTTTTCTCCCTTCATTGAACACCACAACTCACGTAACCGAGGGTACTCAATTCGTCGTCAACAAGTAAGTGGCGAGCATCAAATCGCGCGCAGGAAATCGGGGGTTTACAAATGGTAGTAGAGAGAGGAGAGGGACGCGAGCGAAAGAGCGAGCGAGCGAGCGAAGGCGAGGGGGGATGAAGCGACGCAACGACAAAACGCGAAGAAAAAAAAAGAGATGGGGTTGGCGGGCCGGTCCAAGGGACGCGCTTCACCGTCTGCAACCGGTCATAGTTGACCGGCTTCATCGGTTGGCACCGAAAGCCAGCAGAAGTAGCGATTCATTTTTGTGGCGAATATTCGCCATTTTGCTAAAAAATAGTTTTAAAAAATTATTCTGTCGTAAATGACCTTTTTTTAAAAGATAATTGTCAAAAGATTGAAAGAAATTCGAAAAATTCACCCAAAAATCGCCATAACTGCCTACAAGTTCCAGAGTTTTTTCTTTTCATTTTTTTGGGTATCGAAAATTTGGCGAAATTTTATTAAAAATTTTGGCAAATATTAGTGGAGTTTACATTACAAAAACAAAAATTTCCAAAACTTTCTCAATTTCTTTGTCGAAAAATAGCGAAATTTCGCCAGGAAATTTTTTTTAAAAAAAAATCACTGCCTGAAACATGAAAGGTTATTTAAGATTTTTCTACTCTCATTTTTTTATCTCGCCAAATTTGGCTAAATATATTTATGGACAATCATCACTTTGAGAGCAACATAACAAAATTGAAAAGAAAAAAAAACATTGAGCTAAAAAGGACATTCTTTTTTGGGGGATATTTTTTGTCAATTTTCTTTGACAAAAAAATAGGGAAATTTCTAGAAATATATGTTCTTCTCGTGTAAATATGAATAATTTTGCAAATTTCTACATAAATTCGCCAATTTCTTGATATTCAAAGTTGGAAAAAAAAAAAAAATTTAAAACAAAACAAACCAGTTCTATGCAATTCACCGTCTGAGCCGGTCACATTTGACCAGCTACATCGGTTGGCATAAAGGAGGGCCATGTTTTATCATCCAGTTCCACAGAACTCTCATAATGAAAGCTACAATTAAGTTTCTTTTGTTGTTGTTGTTGGGTGAAGTGGGTGCCATTGTTGCTCCCACTTACACTTTCAAGTTCCCAATTATTGCCTTCTTGCCTTTTCTTTTATTTTTAAAAAAATTATTTATTTATTTTTATATTTTTGTATTTTTTATATTTATTTTTAAAATTTTTATTAATGTAGTTTTTCATTTGGTCAAGTATATTTGTGGTGTTCTGAGAAATGTTCTGATTAGTATTTTGAGGAGTGTTCCTTAGGTTTAGGGTTTACAGTTTAGGGTTTACTCTTATAAAAGAAACCTCCTATCCCAGTTCTTCAAAAAAAAAATTTAGAATGGTTTTGGTTTCACACCAAACTCGTAATCTGGTTCTGGGTCTAATTTTTTCACACACACACACCAAATTCTGGTTTCGGTTTTGAAAATCAGAGAGTCGGTTCCTGTTTGGTTCTTATGGTGCCCATTCACACTTGGATGTTAAATCAATGTTAAATGAAAATCTAGGTGGCATCCTAGGTGGCATCCTAGGTGGCACCCAATGTTAAATGGGTGCCGTTAGCTTAATGTAAAAAGTGAATGTTAATTTAACATAAAATCTTCACCATAAGTAAGTTTAAGTCTTAAATGACTAAACCCTAAACCCTAACACTAAGTAAGACTGTAGTAACCCAGACTGGAACCCAACAATTAGTTGCCAGTTAAACCTGGGTTCAAGTACTTGTTTACCAAAATGCGAAAAAAAAAATTAAAAGGGAATATTTTTGTCCAAAATATTCTCTTTTTCTAGAAAATAAAAGGTCTAGAAATTTGGGGAATTTTTATTTTTTTTGAAAAAAAAACCCATCACATTTTTATTTTTTGATTTTATTCTGGTAATATTTTTTAATATTTATTTTACTATTAAATGCTGAAATCCCTCTCTGGATGCTAGCCAATGATCAAACATCAGAAAATTGAAAATAAAATAAACTCACTGGATTTTAAGTCCCTTGTTTTCTTTTGATGATTTTACATCTGACATTTTTCAAGACAACAAGTAGGTAGGTGTGTCCTATTGCCTAGCCTATGAATATGGATATATCTGCATTTATTTTGGAAGCTTCAAAGCACAACTGATGATGAGACAAAAATGCTTTTTTTTTTTCTTTTTTTTTTGGTGTTGTGGAATTCTAAAAAAAACACAACTCTAATTGATAAGACAACTTTGCATTTTATTAGAGTTATTCTTCGTAAAGTAACCCTGTCTTCACCCTCTCTTTGGGCCTCCTCTCACCCCCTATCCCCTCTTTCAGTGGTATCTGCAAAGTAAAAGACATTTTAATAAAATCACACTATGAAATGCTGCAACTCAGTAAGAAATGCTGAAACTCAAACATTTAATGCACAAGGTTCGAGAGTTATTATAGTTGTAGAGGTAGGAGTAGTGAAAATATATGTAGCAGCAGTGGAGGCGCTCACCTAAGTGGAAAGACAGGATGAAACTCATTTTACCACCAAATTTGATGGTTTTCTGAGTTTCACCCCCTGTTGAATGCTAATGTACTCTTTTTCAGGTTTTTTTTTAATCTCACCCTGTGTATGACGAAACTCAGGGTTATGGTGCTGTGTTTGTCTTACTTTACAGATAACTCTATTACATTTGAAAGTTTCAAATCACAACTTGATGAGACAAGTGCATTTGCCTTTTCATACGGGCCTTACATTACAAGAACAAGGATTGCCTTTCAGAGTGAAAGAAAAGCTAGTGTGAATAACCCTTCAAAGTCAAGGACTCAATAGAGACTTGCCCTTTGCTAAAAATCCACAAAAGTATTTTCTGCACAAAATTTCAAGAGTAGGAATTGACATGTATAATAATGCATCACACTCTATTCATAGCTAAACATATAATTTCAAATCCATTTTTAGAGTGAGAGCTTTTTTTCCTTTTTCCATATGCCATTTCAATTGAAGCATTCATTGAGTTATCATCATTTGGTTTTGAAGCAAAAGCTTCTTTTTTTTTTGTTTGGCCATGAGTTAGAACAATTAGACAAGAAGGCTTCAAAACACAATTGATGAGACAAGTGCAAGAGAACTCAGAACTATTCGAGGCTCCCATTCTAACAAGTTTATATATTTTTCTTTTCACTTCTCTGCACAAGCATATTCCATAGGCCTTGTGTGTTTGTTGGCCTTGTGTACTAGGGCAAGGATATTGTGTTTAGATTGATTATAGAGTATAGTAGCTTAATGGATTTTGGCCCCTAGGTAATAGGTCTATTTTTATATGAGGATTTTTGAAAGATGATATTTTGGCTTGTGTTGAAACTTGAGATTGATTAATTATAGGGTTATAATATCTTGAAGGATTTTGGTTTCTTTTAGAGGATTTTTGGAAGATGATATTTTGGCATAGTGAAATATTTGAGTTCCCATAATTCTTATTTTGCCTTAAGATATTTTTTAATGTAAATGGGCAAGGCCATCATGGTGTGACACACCCCTTGTTCATGTTTTCTACACTGATACTAAGTGCTTTTCATGCACCCAAATAAAAGAATTACACTACACTTTGCATGACACTAAGAATCACGTGTACAATACTTACTTTTCTTGCAAAATTTCCAAGGAATCCCAAGCCCCTTGGATACTACACTTGCACATTATCATTGAGAATTTAATGCCTTTCCTTTACAATCATGTAATTGTATTGTTGTTCGCATCTCTCACATTTTGTTATGAATGAAACATGCTTTCAACAACTTAATTAAAATAATATTAATATTAATAATAACATAATGCCTTTCAAAAGAGCCTTGTTTGTTGTTGTTTATACATTTTGTAAAGATCTGAATTTAGGGTTTTTTGTTTGTTAAGGGTTTTTTTTTTTTTTTTTTGTTGGGAATCTTTAAGGGTTGGTTTCCCAATTCTGTTTGTAAATAAGATTGTCAATTGTATTCTTTTATGTGATGCGATATGCTTTGGCCTTTGGTCGAAAATGTTTTTGTACATTGTTCTCATTGTCCCCATGTGTCCTCCCATGTTATTCTCAATAACTCCGCATTTATCCCGTATTCCTTTGCTTTGTAGTCTTATTCTTTAAGCTTACATAATTGGAGGGTGAAATCGAGTAGTGACGTAAACATTTTATCTTGAGAGTGTCTGCGAAGTATCTATCTTCAGCTGAAACTTGAAGAAGAGAAAGCTGAAGTTGCGAGGGGCAAAATCAGTCCCACGAATTGAACCAATCCCAAGAAGAAGTTTCTCCAATCGGCCCCATGGGTTTAGGGTTTCTCAATTACGCACATACTTGTACAATAACAAGGTGTGTATCACACTATGGCCTTGCCATTTATTTACATTAAAAAGTATTTTCTGAAGGCAAAAGAAGAATTATGGAAACTCAAATATTTCAGCACGCAAAAATATAATCTTCAAAAAAATCCTCTAAGATAAAAAAACCAAAATCCTTCAAGATATCATAACTCTATAGCTAATCTCAAGTTTCAACACAAGCCAAAATATCATCTTTCAAAAATCCTCATTTCAAAATAGACCCAACTACCTAGGGGGTGCCAAAATCCCTTAAGCTACTTTTTTTTAAGTATGTGGAGGCAGGGCTTCTTTTTTAGGATTTTGTGATGTAGCCAAAATGGCAATTATTCAGAAAATAATTTAGCCAAATTTGGTTACATACTAGATATGAAAGTAGCCAATTTCTTTTTTTTAAAACTAGAATCATACTACCAAAAATAAAAACCTCAAAAATTGCCAAATGTTTTTCCTTCACACTTAGACACAAGCTTATGAAGAAGCTATTACAACATTTAGGAGCCATTTTACCAAAGAGAACTCAATGTACACAAATTCAAACCTCCCATTATAAGAATCTCATTAGCCACATGGCCTCCTTTTCACCACTATGCACAAGCCTATGCAATAGACTCCCCCATTTGTTTGTGTATTTTATACATTATATTAAGAGTTGAACTTCTCATGGACCTCAAAAGAAATCACATTATGATATATATACTTGCATTACATTAAGATCCTTTTCCTCACATGACTAGTCACTTGCAAGGTTTTCTTTGGCGAGGTGGATGAAGCCATCCATGAGTCCTTTTTGAGGCAAAACCATGTTTCAAGACTTTGAATTCTGAATTTAAAAAAAAAAAAAAAAAGAATTTCAAGGTAAGTCCGGTTCAATCAAATTGGATGGATGACTTTAGTCAACATCACAAGATAAGACATCCAAAATAGGGGGTGTCATTGGTAATTTTTACGTTTCGAGATAACCTTTGCTAAGGAAAGAGGTTGGGGACCCTTAAAAACAACAAAGGGAAATTGGGATGACATCAACAATTAGGGGATGATTGACCCATCATTCTACCATTGCCCCCCAACTTATGGGTAAAGTTTGAACCTTAATAATCAACTAAGGCTTCCTTCCTATGGGGTTCATTTTCCTTACATGCCTACATGCAACAATAACAATAAGTTGATAAAGGATCATGGGTTTAATCAAGATAAAAGGAGTCACTTTTGGACATAACCATTGCTTAATTTGTATTGCAATAAGTGGTTACTTAAGTTGACGTTGAAATATTCTACTGAACTTGTATAACAATATTTTTTATGTATTGTGTGAATATTTGTCAAAAATTTTAATGTGATGAGTATGGAGGATGCAAAGGCATTTTTAAAAGAATGTACCCAAATTTTTTTTTATGTTCATATTTATATTATAATGTAATGCAACATTGTTTTGGGTTATAATCATTTTTTGAAATTAAAATTAAATATTTAAATCATTTCTTTAAATGTATTTTGCAAAAAAAAAAAAAAAAAAACATTGTGGGAACTCCTTTTGAATGGGTATAAGGAGGTAAAGTGGGGTTAGATAAGGTTGCAAGTCTAAGTGTAGGTTTTGTCACTTTAAAAGTTGGGCAAGGTGGGGTGAAATGGGGTGGGATAAAGTTATTAAGATGGAAATTTAATGAAAAAGAAGGGGAGGATTGGGTATATAATTTCTTCCCCTCTAAAGGGGGTTGTTTTTAGGTATGGCGGTTTGAGTGTGTATGTTAAAAATAACATTTGTGTTCAAAACCATATCCATGCAAAAACATTTTTGGAACCAAGGTCAGGATATGTATGTAAAAAAGTTAATAAGTAGATTGAAATTTATAATTAAATTTTAATTTTAATTAGTTGTTCAACTCTATACCTAGATAGACCCTTGTTTTAATTTGTTCTAAAACTTTATACTCACATAATATTTAGCATAGGAAAATGTGCTATGTGTACATGGAATTGGACTTAGTTTAAAAATCAGGTTTGAAGGTTCTTGAATTTGAAAAAAATGTGATAGAATTGGAACTAAAAGGTTCAAATTTTGGAAGAACTTAACTCAAACGCTTACTCAAAAAAACTTCCACATAAATTTTTTAAATGTCAAAACTAGATCAGAGGTTCTCAAACCACACAACATTGGTTGTAATCTTCCACTTAGTGCATGCAATGCCACAAAAAAATCACTCAAATCCATCAAGAAATGATCAAGATACGTTGTTTACAAATTAAAGGGTTTACATGTTTGATGGTAATAGTTAAAACAATTTATGTGTTGAAACTTTAAGATTTTTGGACATTGTTATATTAAGAATAGAGTTCAAAGATTTTTCTAGTAGAACTTTAGTTCACACCTAGAACTTTCAAAATGGGTAAGAATTGAAAAAGATATAAAGTTTGCAAATAGCGGGGGTTTAATGTCTTTTTTAAAAATCTTTTTGGACAAGTTTGTTCTCTTCTTTTTGCTTCATTTTTATTGCTTCTTTGTCTTTAGAGTTCAAAAATGTTTTGTAAAGCTTCACTTGATGCACCCATGATCCATGAAAATTTCTTGAAATGGACCAAAATGAAAAAAATATGCAAAATGTTTCATGACAATAAAATACCTTACATCTCATTTTAGGAAGTATGATAGGGATTGTTATTAGTAGCAATTTATTTTATCCCATATCATTTGCCCAAAAGTACATGGGCACATGGTCACCAAGTGGTCTTTTAGGGTTTTTTTTTTGAAATGAAAAGTTTTTATTTTTTGAAATTGAAACTACAAAGAGGCCACCAAGTGGTTTTAACTTGAAGAAAAGTTTTTTTTTTAATATTGAAAAAATGAAAATTCTAATAAAACATGAAATATAAATAAATATAAATATTTAATTTTGAAAATTTTGAGGTGTGAAAATGGGAAATCAATTAGGTGTTGCAAAGGTTTAATATTATAATAAAAAACAATGAAAACATTTGTAAAAGGTAAATAAGGTTTAACAACTTGTTGTGAGAAATGAAATGCATTGTTCAAACCCATGCCATTAATTAGTTGTGAAACCATGAATAATTTTTTTTACTACATTTTACTTTTACATTATAATGCTTATTGTGAAGCCTTCACTTTAAGTCTCATTAAAAAAAGAATTGTTTTTCCAAGTGTGGCATTTTCTCACCTTATTAAACTTTGCAACATTTCTTTTTGTGATTTTTGCTTATTGTTTTCACATTCTACATTTTCAAAATAAAATTTATCTTTTTCCCCCTTTTTCCCCCCTTTTAAAAACCAAATACTAAGTGAAAATAACTTAATGACCATTAATTCAAAATCAACTTGGTGGCCACAAGGTGGTTTCAATTGTGAAAGGAAAATAATCACATAGTGGGCATTATCTGATTTTCTTTTTTTATGACCAAAACCAAATTTGAAATCACCTTGTGATTTATTTTTTGCAACCAAAACTAGGTCTAAAATTGAAAAAAAAACAAAAACAAAAAAAACTAGGTGATAACCACCAAGTGGTTTTTTTTGTTTTTGCAACCAAAACTACCTAGTTGCCACTAGGTGGTTTTGCCTCCTTCATGACCAAAACCATACTAGCCACCGAATGGTTTTCTTTCTTCTCAAGCAAAATTGCATGGTGGCCACCACAAGCTTTCAATCTTGCACCTAGTGATCATTAGGTGAATTTTTTGGTTCATTTTTAAAGTTCATGTCTTATTTGTTTAACAACATAATTCTTGTTTTCTTTAGGTAGTTGGAATGTTGTCCATATCGAACCCTATTTTGCCTCCATTTTGAAAAGTAATAAAAATTCTTATGGAACAAATACCATGATGTCTCTAACCAGCAATGTTCATTGGAATGTTTGTCATCTAAAATCAAAGGTTTAGAAATCAAGTTTTCTTCATGCTTCTATTACAACAAATGATGAACCTGTGTTGTTGACCATTGAAAGCAAATGGTTGGAAGCAATTGTGCAAATGTCAAAGTTTACATTCTTTGATTTGATTCATCTAAAATAATCACAACTTTTGATTTCAATATGCAATTATGATAAATTCCAAGTGTCACCTAGATATATGCCCTTATTGGGTTTTAAGAAAATATCCAATAGTTCAAACTAGAAAAAGAACTAGGATTTGGTGGTGTCTCCTTTGGCAATTCTTACTAATGATGATGCGCATCATAATGTGAAATTTAAGCTTGATTTTGATAAGTTAAAATCAATTTCAAATTAGAAAACCACTTGAATGCTTGATGGTGGTGTTGATACTTTTTTTTAAATTCAAATGTTTGTATATGTTTGAAAAAAATTTACTTCACAATTTTAATTCAAATAGTCGATTTTGTATAAGACCTTTATTTTCATTTTCCTTTATTCCTTTCATTTTAGAGTAAAGGAAAAGACCTTACATGCCAACTTCCATTGTATCTATGGTAGTTTTATATGTAATGTTATTTCCAATGAAAGTTATTCCATGTGCAAAAGGTATTATTAAATATACATAATTTTGAAGTTCAATTTATTTATTTTTTCCAATATAAACAATTTAACACTAACAATTTTTCAACACATATAGTTTTTCAAGTTAAACATTTTTTTAAAGATGAGTAGTTTTTCAAGACAATTTTTTCTTAAATCAAGCAATTTTTCAAAACAAGTATTTTTTTTGGGATAAGCATTTTTTTCAATGTAATTATATTGTTCATGTAGAATGAGTTGTAGGATTGGTTAATCATACCTTGTGTTTTGCAAATCTCAAGTGCTTTTACAAAACAAATGATCAATTTTAGGTGTATCTTTAAACCATTCCCAAATTAAGAGTTTTTCAATACTTCATTTTGAAATGGTGTAAGTTAGTTTTGTATAAGTTTTGCCACCTTCATCTTGAATTATTGTAATGTTATAAATAGGCCACATTTTGCATGCTTAAAATGTAAGCAACAATATCCATGTCCTCTTCTTTTGTTATCACATTTGGTTGGTTAACTTACTTAGATTCGATCATCATTTAGATGGTCAACAATGGAAGTTAGAGCTATGTTCCATAACCTAGTGGCTTTCATAAAGAAAGTTGCCTTTCTCTACACTAAATCCATGGATTTTTTTAACGGCTTTTTTGTCCATTTTCTCCTTGCATTTGTAGTTAGGGCCCCTATTCACTTTTGTTGATTTATGTTTTATATGTAATGCAAGTTGAAGCGAGACATTTTTGTTGTTCATAGTTGGCTAGTCCAACAAATCACTTCTCCTATGAGGCACATTGAACATTGTGTCTAGTTGGTCTTCCTAGCCCTAACATTCAACAAGTGGGGGTGTGGATTGAAACCCCACAAGAGGTATGCCCTTTTCTTTCATATAATCAAAATGAGAAAACAAGAAGTGAATTTAGTTTAGGAAATGAATTCATTGCATATGCTTTTAAAACTTTAATAAAAGTAATGAATTCAAAGAAATCTACAAAATCTTTTCACTCTAAATTCTCATGTATTAATGTTGTGTAGGCTATTTTGTGAATATGAAACCAAATACTTAGTGCAATTTGAAATTTGAAATGTACAATATTATATTATGTGTACCATAAATATGTCCATGGTTCCTTGAATTTAAATTATTAAAAATTTAAAATTTAGTATTAATTAGCACTAGGTTTATGAAATTATATATTAAAGTCCAAACACCAAAATTTAAATCCAAATTAAATGCACCATAATTTGGGAGATATATTATATTTTAATACTAAATCCAAAAAGGCTCAGAAGAGGGTCATTGTAGTGTGCTTTCACCAAATCTACAATAAGCTTGACTTTTTTGCATTTTTTCCTACTTGTAAGACTACAAATTGTTATATTTAGCAATAGTATAATAATTTATTGAACTTTTCCTTGTAAGCTGTGTCTTTGCACAAAAGTTTACACTAATTGGATTAGTCTTTTACTTTCACATTTATTTCACATTTATGCTATCCTCTTTTACTTTAGGTCTTAACAATGTTGCATTTAGAACTAACCAACCAACCAACCCCAAATCAAATGGGTGCTCATCTAACACACTTGTTCATACTTTGAACATGTTTTGAATAGATGAGAGGAGTGAATGACTTCTTAAACAATTGGATCGAGTTTCACATACTAGAATTGAAATTGTGATGCAACATGTTTTGTAGGGATCTCTTTGGTAATCCTTAGGTTGCTCATGAATTTTCAGTTGTATCCAAAGCAAACAATAGGTTCTTTGATTCCTAGGTTGGATTGCTAGAAAATGCATTTCAATGTTTTATGTTTGAATGTGCATTGTAAGTTAGGGTTTTAGCCCATTTCTGGTGTTGTTGTATCGCTTTCAATGTATATTCACCAAGCATTGCCCTCACTTAATGAATTGCAAAATTTGTGAATCTACCCTAAATCATACCCTCAACCAAATACTTAAAGCTCCATGCATTGGGGTTTTTGTAGATTTGTGCTCATATGCGTGCATTGGAATGAATGTGACAACTCTAAACACATCACCAAACTCTGCCATCATACAATAACTTACAAACTCTATGGATCTATCCTAAATCACACCTTCAACAAACACTTAAAAGCCTAGTGGGATTTTTCTAGATTTGAGTTCATTTGTGTGCATTGGAATGTGATAACTCTAAACCCCGATCACCAAGCATTTTTTAAAGATAAGGGTACATTTCTTTTTGTTCAGGTTTTGGTTAAGCAAATTCAGGTTTTGTAGAAAGAGTGACTGAAGTACAGAGACCGAAAAAAGATCTCATTGTATACAATTGTTGTGAATGATCTTCGCTCAAACCAGTAGCATTCAAAAGAGTCAGAAGTTCACCACCCATTGTTACATGTCATTTCAGTTAGTGAAGTGCTTGAAAATAGGTTTGGAGAGTCATGGATTTGTGCAAAAACATTCATTTTGCGTAGTTGTTATTTATTGTCACATGGATTGGTGGAAGAACATTCATTTTTTGTGGTTGTTATTTGTTGTCAAAAACTTCATTCATAATGTTGTAGCTTGTAAGTGATTGGGGGTGGGTTACATGTTTTGAGGAGCATCTTCAGAGTCTCATGTTTCTTGCTACAAGATTCCAAAAAACACAGGATTTGTGGATTGATGCCAGCGCTTTTATTCTTACTTATTTTTGTACTTCAAGATTTGAAAACCACAAGAGCTCTGGATTGATGCCACGGTTTGTATTTTTTTTTTTTTTCTGTTTGCACTTATGATTCAAAAACCACAAGAGCTCTGGATTGATGCCACGATCTGTGTAGATTTTTCTCTTTGTACTTAAGATTCAAAAAAGATAAGAGCTCTGGATTGACGCCACAGTTTGTAATTTTCTATTCTGTTTTGTGTTTAAGATTTGGAAAACACAAGAGCTTTGGATTGATGCCACAGTTCATATTTATTATTATTTACTATTTTATGTTCTTGCTTTTAGATTCCAAAAACACAAGAGTTGTGGATTGAAGACAAAGTTGGTGTTTTTTTATTGTGTCTGTACTTTGGGCTTGGTGGATTCCCGTTGTTGAGTTCATTTGACAATTTGGGTGCATGTTTGTCTGTGTCACTTTGTCAGTTTCCATAGTGTTCGATACCAGTCCTATTTGCTGTGGGGGGCTTAAATGTGAACCCTAACTTGATGTCAATTTTCAGCACCAGCAGGGTATTTCTTTGCTGCCAACAATAAACAAGCAACCACTGAAGCATCATGCCAACACAAACTCTAAAAGCAACCATCAAAGCATCATGCCAAACACAAACTCTACAAGCAACAATTGAAGCATCATGCCGAACAAAAACTCTCCAAGCAACCATTGAAGCATCATGCCAAACACAAATTCTTCGAGCAAAACCATTGAAGCATCATGCCAAACACAAACTCTCCGAGCAAAACCATTGAAGCATCATGCCAAACACAAAATCTCCGAGCAAAACCATTGAAGCATCATGCCAAACACAAACTCTCCGAGCAAAACCATTGAAGCATCATGCCAAACACAAACTCTCTGAGCAAAACCATTGAAGCATCTTGCCAAACACAAACTCTCCAAGCAACCACAGTTCATGAAGTTTGAGGTGTTCAAGCCTACAACCCAAAACATTATCAGATTCAAAACTGCAACAGCGAATGATTTGTTTTCATGAAGAAATATGTACTGCCTTCATCAAAAGTAAGATGCACAAGCATGTGTGCAAAACCCTCTTCTTCTGCAATAGCCCCATTGTCTGCAGTGAATGAAGATGCAGAAAGCATGTGTACAAACCCTCTTCTCATTCTTCAATGGCCTGATTGTCTGCAGCAATGTAGATCAAATCATAGAATCTACAAATAACAATACAGTACACAAACATAGGCAAGCCTTGGAAGCAAAATCTTCTGTTCTTGCCTTGCAATAAGGGGGGAAGTAAAAAAAAAAATGGTGCTGAAGACTTTCGTACGAGCTCCAGAGCTTTTCTGAGCCAGAAACCCTGCATCCCATTATAACTATAGTACATAAATTGGTACAAGAAGCTCCTGAGGATCCTCTCCGTAAAACCTTCGTGGATTCCTCCTCACTCAGTTCTCACAACTCTCTCAAACAATCTCATCTTAAAGCTTCTTCAAATCTCCATTTGCTAAACCCTACAATTTGCAGCTTGTTGTTGATTCCTACCAGCATACTCCTGCATCACGCATAGCAGAAACCAAACTCAGTTTTCCGATGGTGTTTGAGAAGAACAAAGCGTTGGTGCAATATTCAAAAGCAGGAAGGAAAGATTGATGATTCTTCGGTGCAGGAAGAAGAATCACAGCCATGGCGGGGGAGACAGACTTACCAACAGATCACTTGGCTGTCACTGCGGCATTACTGTGCAGAGATTTCAACCTCTCAATCAACGGAGTACTCTCGTTGCTCCTCCGCCTAGACTTCGATACGTTTTCCTCCCGCATGGAACCTGACAGAATCTTGGCGAACAAGTCGTTGGATATGGTGAACCTCATAGTTCCACTCCATTGCTGCTGCTCCTGCTGCCGCAGAGAGTCAGCTTGACCCCGACGAGGAGCGTGCGGATCTTCACTACTGTTGGATTCCTTTCTCGGAAAGGGAAGAAGAAAGTACGTTTCCCCGGGCGTGAGTATCGTTTGAGGGGTTAAAATCTTGCCCTCGTGCGAGAGCAAGAGAGAACTGGAGTGGCAAACAAAGTGGCCGGGATATTCTTGAAGCAAATCGGCGATGAGCATGGGATTGTAGAATGTAAGGACTGAACCATTCCCTCGAAGGACTGTCACAAACTCTCCATCCTCCTTAGCGCCACAAAGCGCAACGTTTCCCATTCTGAAGCACACTTCACTGTGTGTGTGTCTCTCCCAGTTGCAGGCCTGATCGTGGCGCGGAGTACAACTTCCTACAAAGGCTCTGTGCCTTTTCCCCCTGAGCGCACAGAAGCAAGAAAACGACGTCCAAAACGATAGCTGTGTGCGGCGGCGCGTTCTACTTGACTATAGTGCAGACTATCTGCACCGCACCGGAAGCGTCCACCAGGGAGAAACTACGGATACTCCTTCTCCAACCAAAGAAGTACCGAGCTCCGTTTCTCAAAGAAGCAGAAACTGGTAAAAAAAAATACAAAGCAAACGCAGTCACAACAACAACAAACTACACCGTCCTCAAAACACTGCGTAATCACAAACCGATTCGTTATAGAGCTTCAAGCAAAGTTACAAAACCACAGAAAAAGGAAAAAGAAACACACAGATGATCAATACGCTACAAACAGGTATAGAACGCCTGCCTCCACAAGGACTTCACACCGACCTCAAAACCCGCTCAAACAACAAAGAGATACCAGAGTTTCGAGAAGATATCGAAAAACAACCGTAACAACACGAAACGACTTCCTATTTCCCGACACGAAAACTCACGAAACCAAAACCAAAAAAAAAAAAAAAACAAAAAAAGACACCAAAAACCAAAAAAAAAAAAAAAAAAAAAAAAAAAAAAAAAAACAAAAAAAACAAAAAACAACCAAAAAAAAAAAAAAAAACTTCCTATTTCCCAACACGAAAACTCACGAAACCAAAACCAAAAAAAAAAAAAAAACTAAGAATGTTTCCAGTTCACGCAGCTTCA
>Ga0116229_10003284_pt1 | contig 26515 bp, 22 predicted proteins | sample S1TSphgellanicum_3_FD_87313 | JGI IMG/M metagenome (GOLD analysis project Ga0116229, IMG submission 87313) | Host-associated microbial communities from peat moss isolated from Minnesota, USA - S1T2_Fc - Sphagnum magellanicum MG | ecosystem: Host-associated > Plants > Peat moss > Unclassified... | reverse complement strand
GTTGCTGGGTTTGTCAGTCTTCAAGTTGCAAGTAGATCGGTGAGCGATGGCAAGAAGATAGTCCAAGTCAGGAAAGGTGAGGTGTCTGTGGATCTGAGGTGGATTGATAGAGTGTGAGAACCAGGGTCCATGGGAGATCGCGTCAATTCTGCGGGTTTTCTGGATCCTCCTTTTTTGGTTACAGATTTTCATATATTCAAGAACAAACGATTTTCACAACTTGATTACTATTTTTTATTAATTAAAATAAACTTTATTAATTAATAATTTAATTACTTCATCAAAGGAAAAAAACCACACTATGTGAAAAGAATAAAAGCAATGGAAAAAAGTAATAATAATAATAAAAAAATAATAGTAGTAAAAAGAAGAGTAATACCAATCATTATAAGAAATTGCATCTATGGCAACTAGATTACTCTATAACTAGAGCTCCAAAACAACTATTATACAACTACATTGCAACTATCCCATGGAAATATGACAAATTAATAAGTAAATGCCACGTCAAAAAATCAAGGAGTTATACTGTAGTTGCAAATTAGTTGCAAGATGTATATTTATAAAATAATATGTATGCATTATATATACAGTTATAGTCAACCATGTTTGACTTTGTTGTCAAGTTACACTTTAATTGCATGTAACAATTACATCACAATTAGGATAAATTTAGTTATTAATCAATGACTACTTTGCAACAGATGTACAACCTTAAGTAACACATACGATCATGTCACGTGTATACATTTTTATTACTTAATATATGTGACATTTCAACTTGTTTGCAACTAGTATACAACTATATTTCAACTTAAAATTTGAAATTTAAAGATTTGAAATTTGGGCAGGAAACCATTAAATAAGTGACACATGGTAGTATATCAACATATCTGCCCCAATGCATCAATGACCTTCATGCACTTATGCTTATAGGCTTTTGTTTTTACTCTTGGAGGTTGAAAGTTCTTGTTTTTATTTTTAAAGAGGTTGAAGGTTCTTTTCTAAAAAAGTTGAAAGTTTTTGTTCTTACTTTTGAATGTTGAAGGTACTTGCTCATACTTTTGGATGTCGAAGGTTTTTACTTTTATCTTTTGATATTAAAAGGTTATCACTCTTACTCTTGGATGTTGAAAGTTCTTATTTTTGGTTTTAAATGTTGAAAGTTCTTGCTTTTATTCTTGAAAATTGAAGGTTCTTACTTTTGTTCTTGGATGTTGAAGGTTCTTGTTATTACTTTTAAATGCTGAAGGTTTTTGCTTTTGGATGTTGAAGGTTCTTACTTTTACTCTTGGATTTGAAGGTTTGTGATTTTTAGTTTTTTGTTTATTTACATATACTTTTTTTAAATGATGTGAAAATATACTCCATGTTATTTAAGAGTTGATTATACAAGTTTAGTTTAACTTATAATGATGAGATATTTATCAAAGGTGATTTTTTATTGATAATCATGTTACATATGTCTTGTTTTGTGTTTGAACATTTGTGATGACTTTTGTTGTTTTTATGTTATAGGGTTGAACTTTCATTATGTTTCAATCCACCAACATCAAAATTAAATATACAAGGTAAGATTCTTTCAAAAGTACCCTAAATTGTAATTCAATTTACCTGATTGTAAACATAAATTTGATTTCATTTGCAAATGTACAAATGATAGTGTAATTTGTATCAATATTCTACATACATCACATTTTAATGACAAATAAGATGCATGTTAGTGGCAATATAATAATAAACTAGTTTATTCAAGTTGAAGGGATTATTTAAATTTTTTTGACATTACAATGTTAGGATATGCTACTAATTTCATTTCACATCTAGAACTAAATATCATAACATGCTAGATTTAAAACAAATATGGTGGATTGAAAAATTGCATGGTTCAAGCACCATTTCAATAAAAAATAGAAGAAAACATTCATTTATGAAACATAGTGTTTTAGATGACAATATTTAATTGTTGTGGTCATCATTTTTATGATTTGACCTTTTGTTTAGATAAAGAAAAATGTTTGTTACAAATAGTTTGGGATTTAGATTCATAGTTAAATTGTTTTTTGATAGAAATTTTTTTGAATTTTTTTTGTAATGTATTCTTCAACATGGAATGTAAATCTATTTAAAGTTTCAAATCCATTTCATGTTTATAAATAGTGATGTCCAATGTAATTCAACATTATCTATTATAATTATGTTAACATGATAATGGTTGTGTCAAATTTGTATAATTATAATTGCATTGTAAGTTCTAATTTAGTTGTTTAATACTACTAAAATCAACTACCATACAATTGCTTTGAAACCCAAACTTAAACACCTATTTGCAAATTAGTCACTAAATCTTTTGTTTTCATTTCATCTTTAGTTGTAAATTAGTTGCAAAGAAAAGGAACAAAATTCGTTACTCAAATGGATGAATGAAATAATTAAAGAATATATTTTTAGACTAATTATAAAATAATTCTAAATAATTTGCAAAAGCTATTAACATATGTCATTTGTTGACAAATGGATGCAAAACCACAATGGCATTTCATTCACCATGTTGGAATGTGCATGAAAATTTGATGTGAAGATTAGACGCAAAGAAGTTGCATATAGTTGCATGTGAGTTGTATTGTATATGCAATATTGTATACAACATAAGGTGTCCATTGCAATTGTTGCAACTTGTCCGTTAGCACTCAAGAACGTATAAATACCATGAGTTGCAAGTGTTCATTACGACTGGAAAACCCAATTGCAAGCCCAGTTGCAAGACCTTATATTTTCTCATAATGAATAAAAAAGGGAAAATAATAATGGATGAAGAGTAATAGAAGTAAGAGAAACGAAAAAAAATAGTAACCCCAAGTGAGAAGAAAAACAAGAGGAGCCCATAACAACAAGGCCATGTGAAAACAACAACATGAACCGATAATACTAGCCCCATTAAAAAAAAGAACATGAGGAGCCAATACCATTAGCCCCATGTGAGAAGAAGAACAAGAGGAACCAATGAACCAAATTTGTTGGGCCCTGCCCCCACAAGGATAGGGAATATTGCATTAGATACAGCTTTTGGAAGTTTTACTATATTAGAACTGGTTTCACATTAGGTGAACTCGTGAACTGGTTTCTTTAGTGAAAGTGTTTAGACTGTTTAGATTGGAACGGATTTTTTTGGTGTTCAGAGTGTGGACACAGTACGTAGATGTACAACATCTTATTTATTAACAAGGCAAGCATGGCCAATGTGTTTGTTATGCCTTGTTTAAGACCATGAGAATTGGAATTGGGTTTTCATGTGAAAACCCATATGGTTTTTTTTTTCTTATGAAAAAAATTTTGCTTTCGGTTTTCTTACTCGATTTTCACATGGGTGAGAACCTTAAAACCAAATTTTAATTTGATTTTCACTCAAAATGAGATGATTGATTCTCAATGTGAAAATTGGTTTGAGGACCAAGTCACCTAATGAGAACCACCCAACATTGGTGTTAACCTATGGATGCTTAAAAAATGATGATTAAATCAATGGTAATTTAATACCCCGCCCCCACACCCATCACTTATTTCATTATCACTTCATTCCCACACTTCACCATAGATACACAAACACATTTTATATTGTCATAATTGTGAACTTTCAAGGTCCTCCATTTTGAAGAACTTGAGCAGACTAAAAGAGAGAGGATAACAAATAAGTAAAAAAAGATCAAATTGTGTTTGGAAATTATAAATGATTAAAGGCATACAAAACAAAAGAACATCAAGAAATATATAAATATTCTAGTAACTTCTTAATTAGAATGAATCTTTTTTAAATGTTGAGTTGTTTGGATAAATATGACCCTAAACTTGATCCACCAACTACATAGTAGTTGGATAATTAATGCATGGTGTGATAGTTTTAATTGATTCATGTTGGAACTTTTAAATCAATGGTTGCTATACTTTCGTGATTTCATGTGATATTTAAGTGAACCATTTGACATTCAACACTCCCATTCAAGGGTCTAACTTGATATATTATAAACCTAACCAATTCATGCATTGCCAATGTTTCAATCCTAACAAAGGCTTTGTAAGGATGTTTGTGTTCATGTCCACTAAAAGACAATACTCAAACTTAATCTCACATGCAGCCACCATATCGCATACATAGTGGTGTTGTATGCCAATGTGCTTTGTTCTTCTCTGGTGCATTAGGTTTTTTATTAGAGTAAGTTTCCCTTGGTTGTTAGTGGGGATGATGGTTGCATCCTTTTGGTTAAAACCTAATTCACCTAAGAACCTTCGTAGCTAAATTGCTTCATAGCTAGCTTGTGATGTAGCCATCTACTCGGCATTAATGGTAGATAGTGCCACTATGGGTTGCTTTTTGTTTTAACCAAATGATGATGACATTGTTAAAAAAGAAACACATAGCTAGAGGTGGATTATTTTGTATTTAGATTGCCTCCCCAATCAACATCACAAAAATTAGAATGGATCATTTCTTTTTCAGAATATTGAAGCCAGTAATCCCTTGTGTGTTAAAGGTATTTGAGAATTCGTTTCACAGCTTGGCAATATGCTAATGTTGGATTCTACATGTATTTGTTCACGATCCCTACCAACACTACAAGGTTAGGCTTAAGGACAATCATGGCAAACATTAGACTACCAATAGCTTCTTTGTATAGCTTTGCTTTCATTTGTTCAACCTCATGTACCATTGTAGGCTGCTTCCTTTGTGTTAATTTCACATTGACATCCAAAGGTGTTTTTATGGGCTTACAAGTCTCCATGCTGAAGTGATTAAAGATGTTTCCCACATATTTTGATTACATGAGATTAATGGTCCTTTTGGTTTTGTCTCTAATTACTTGGATCCCAACATAGTACTCAACTTTGCCTAAATCTTTCATGTCGAATTCATGGGAAAAAACTTCCTTCACCTTATTGATGGCCATCATGTTTTCAATGAAAATCAAGAGGTCATATACATACAAGGCAATAAAAGTTTTGTCATGATTTTCGGTTGAAAGTGTGTAAACGTTATGGTCCAATTAACATCTCTTAAACCCAATGCTTTCAAAAAAAATTATTTATCCTCTCATTCCACATTTTATGTGCTTGTTTAAGGCCATAAATGGCCTTTCTGAGTTTGCATATAGCTTTTTATGCTCACTCTTGTAACCTTCTGGTTGACCCATGAAAATGGTTTCATTCAACTCTCCATTCAAAAAAATGTTTTTAATGTCCATTTGATGCACTTCTAAATCAAGTGCAACAACAATGGCAAGCATGGTGCGAATGGATGCAAACTTGGCTACTTGTGCAAACATCTCAGAAAAATATATGTTAGGTGTCTAAGAAAATCCTTTTGCTACTAGTTACGCACAATACTTGTCAATTCCCAGTTGCCTTCAACTTAATTTGGAAGACCCATTTGCAACTAATAACATTTCATCCTTAAAGAAGTTCAGTGAATTCCCATGTGTTGTTTTTCATCAATGATTTATATTCTTCATCAATTGTTACTTTCCATTTCTTAACATCTTTTTTCTTCAAAACTTATGTGAAGGAAATGGGCTCGTCCATGGATGCCATACATGCATAACCCATGAGGTTATGAAGTGTTCCAACCACTTGAATTGACTTCCTAGTGGGCAATCAAGAGTTAACTTGTTCATTTTCCACAAGTATTTGTGAGTTGATGAAGGGTGGGTGTGATGTTGAATCTTTTGCAATTGCGGGCATGTTTGACTATAGGCCATTAGGATTGGGAGAAAATTTCCTAAATCTTCATTTGAACCTTTATCTTCAATGAACATGTGTTTTGTCAATTGCGTTTCCATCATAAATGTAGGCTTTCTCTCCTTATTTGCAATGTTGGTGTTAAAATTGGGATGCACTACACCTTCATTGAACACAACGTCACGACTAATAATGGGTTTCTGAGTAGTTACATCAAGCAAACGATAGGCTTTAAAATCATGACCATATCCTACAAAAATGCATTTTTGATTTTTTAGTTCTAGCTTGTTCCTTGTTTGATCAAGTTTGTGAACATAAGTTATCCAACCAAAAGTTCTTAGATGTTGGACTTCAGGTCTCCTCCCACCCCACTTTGGGCGTCATTCTGTTTATTACTTATGGGGATTTCTTGCTTTCAAAATACACAGCCGTGTTAACGGCCTCTGCCAAAATCTTGGTTTCAAACTTTGTTGATGTAACATGCATCGAACTAATTCCACAATGGTACGATTGAACCTCTTTGCCACACCATTCTACTACAATGTATAAGGTGCAAAGCTTTGGTTATGGATTCCAATTTTTCAAAAACTATTGGAATTCTCTTAACACAAATTCTCCATTGTTATCATTGCATAACACTTTGATCTTCTTCCCTATTTTATTTTCTGCAAAAGCTTTGAATTCTTTAAATTTAGAAAATAAATCTTTTTTAATTTTCAAAAAAACTTTCACAAAAAATTGTTCATAAAGGACAAGAAATATTTCACTTTAGTTAGTGAAGGAGTTTTAGCTAATCCCCATATGTCAAAGTGGATGAGGCCTAGGAGCTCAATTGCTCACAAACCTCCCTTTTTTGGAAATGTAAGTATGTGTTGTTTAACTTGCACATAAATTTCACAAAAAAAAAGTTTTGTTTCGCTGTTGATGGATAGTCCTTCTACTAACTTCTTCTCTCATAAAACTTTTAGGCTGCTAGCGTTTAAGTGTCCAAATATTTGATGCCAAAGGTCGATGTTGATGGTCTTTTAAGAAATGGCAATGTGTTTAACATTTTTTGTTCTATTTAGTTTGGTGTTGCAATGTAACTTGTAAAGTTTGTTACCTTTCATTCCTTCTCCTATTACCTTTCTTTGGTTATTTATCACCACAATTGTGTTGCTGCTAAATTCAAAAACATGACCTAAAGATGTTGCTTTATTGACAAAAAAATAATTTTTTGGTTATTCCAAGGACATGCAAACATTAGTCACCATTCCCTTTATAGTGGTATTTCCCACTATCATCACAATCTTTATACTTCTTCTCCCAATGGCATTTTGAGTGGAGTTGTCTCCCATGTAGATTTTTATTAGTGAGATGTTCTCATAAGTTTTGAACCACTTTCTGCAATGCAACAAGTGTGAAAATGCTATAGAGTCCACATTCCAAGCATTGGTTTCACAAGAAGTAACCAATGCACAAACAAAGGCCTCACCATCCTAATCGTTACTTTCGGTAGTGTTTCCTTGCTCAATTTTTGTTTTAACATATTCATTTTTCTTCTTCTTACACTTTCTTGCACAGTGCCATTTTTGTTTACAATAATTGCAAACATCTTCACTTTTATCTTTGTGTCTTTGGGTAGATGTCTTTTTAGATAACAACGTTGTATCAATAGACATAATATCCAATGACTTATTCTTTTCCTTTTTCATTAGTTTTTCATTCAATAACCTTGTTGCTATAGCTTCCCAAGTTAGTTTCTTTAGATCAAAAGACTTTAGAGACTCTAAAAATGTGACCAAATATTCATAACTTTGAGGCAAACCCATCAAGGGCACCATTACTTTTACCTCTTTTGGAATGGTTGCTCCGATAACATCCAGTTCTTTTACAATGGCACCCAACTTGCTCAAGTGCTCCTCCATGGAATCTCCCAAGGCCAATTGTGAATTGAAGAACTTTCAAGTTAGGAATAGCCTATTGGTTAGGCCCTTGTCCACATGTTGCATTTGGAGAACATCCCAAATTCCTTTTGCAATGGACTCCTTTTGCATAATGAGCAATTGGTTGTTTGACATAGTTTGAATAATCAACATTTTGAACAATCAAACTTTGACAAACTTTGAATAATCAGCACTTCAAACATTCACTGTGCACCTCTCCTTCTTCTCATAGGCAGCCAAAAGAACAATTGTTATTATCTCCTCTAGTTTTGTTTCCTTCCCATCAATGAAGCCCCAAAGGTCTCTCACCTTCAACATGCTTTCCATTTTGAATTTCCAAAGCATGAAATCTTTTTTTGGTGAACTTGTCTACATACCCAAACCGTGGGCCCACAACCTATCAACTTTCAGGGTCCTCCATTTTGAAGAACTTAAACAGACTGAAAAAAAAAGGATAGTAGACGAGTAAAAAAAGATCAAACTATGTCTGAAGATTGCAAATGATTGAAAGGCATACAAAACAAAGGAACATCGAGCAAGATATAGATCTTTTAATAATGTCCTAGTTAGAATGAAGCTATTTTAAATGTTGAGTTGTTTGGAGAGACATGATCGTAAATTTATTACACCAACTACACATTAGTTGGATAATTAATGCATGGCATGATAGTTCTAATTGATCCATGTTGGAACTCCTAAATCAATGATTGCTATACTTTCATGATTTCACTTGATATTCAAATGGACCACTAGACATTCAACAATACTCTTCTAATCATTTTTTCTATTCCATTCATGCTACACTTGTGCATTAATTTGCTCTTGATACAATTGCCAAGTGCTAAACTACATGACTCACAATACAATGGATTTTGTGAATAATGAATTTCTTGAAGGAATTGATAACATCAGTCTTGCTTTGCAAGTATGTTTCCTCATTTCAATTTGCAATTTGATGTATGTTTCCTCATTACAATTCACAATTTGAAGTATGTTTTAGTTTGCATGTCAATCTTCAATTCAACTTTCATATCTCCGGTACCCCCACCACATTGTACACAAGAATCATGTCATATTTCATGGCTTAAGTTCGAATTTTGGGAGTCATGATGTCCTCCTAAGGAAAAGAAAATTGGGTGTCTTACATCTCCACCACGACCCACATAACGCACATGATGCCCTTCCAGTAATCCTGTTGCAAGCAGCTGTTTAGCTGTGATCAGCACTTCTTTCGACGTATCTTCGACTGTGGATGGAGGTTTTACCCGTAATCGGACCTGTATAAACAACACAGAAAAAATTGGCACTCAAAGAAATGTCAAGGCATGTTCTCAAAAGATTGCAGCAAAAAATGGTGAAAATAGGAAGCCCCAAAAACAAGCTTGAAAAAGAGATCCATAGCTCAATGCACAATGTCTCGGATCGAACAAGGGGGCTCGTTGTTTGAGAACTGCTAGGTAATGCTTGTTCTCGGATCGAACAATGAGGCTTGTTGTTTGATTCAAGTATTGGACAGGAGGAGTTTCTTCTCCCATGGAAATGGGTGATTTTGTTTGGGTCATCGCGTCCTCTGAAGTCCTCACGTACCACGTCCATATTGTCAGCTTCCTCCTCCTCCTCCTCATCACTCATCATGTATCCATTTTCTTCTTCCATCAGGTTTTGAGAACAGAATCCTGGAACTGCAGGGTCCGAACAACTGGAACAGACAGAGGAGATCGACGCCTTGCCGGGAGAAATGGGGAACCCAAATTTGACGCAACTGGAGAAGCGGGTGAAGCAACCGATTTCGAGACTCCACTGGCAGCACATGTTTGCTCTCGACGATCCCTTTTTGCAGCTCGATTTCTTTCGCACACGAAGAACGCAAAACTCTTGTTGTTGTTGTTGTTTTTCTTTTTGGGTTGGTTTCTGGCGGATAATTCTCACTCGGATGAGAATAATCTCTTCAACAATCCGCGCATGTGTCGTGATGGGGCCAGATCATGCATGAGCGTTTTCTTTATGTTTGTGTTGGATCGATTGATCATCATCTATTTTCGCCCTCTCCATCAATCATCGTCTTTCTTCTTCTTCCCCGAGGAGAAGATGATGATTATGATTCTCTTCTTCTTGCACTGATAATTTATATTTACTTTCTATGTTACCCTTTTTGTTGAGGAAACCCTCGTATGTATGAAGAATGTACGTGCGTGCAAGCGGCCCAGGCATTACGAACGAACGAAGATCGCGCACTTTTCGATGATGCGCATTAGCGACGCTTTTTTCTTTTTCAGTAGTTTTTCAAAAAATTCTTCAGATATGAAGTACTCTCGTGCTGCTGTTGCTTCTGCCTGATTGTGCTTAGGTCTCGACTCTCATCAACAGATCTCAGCAGATCTACTCTCTTCCCCGCCTGCCTTCAACTCCGAAGGTGCTAGAAATTTCGCTACTTTTTTTCTTGTTTTTTTTAATCGAAGTCTCTTTTCTCGATTTTTCTTCTTTGAGGATCAAAATAGGGGGACGAACTTCCGACGGATCACAAACGTTTCTTGGGGTATCCGCCATTTCCGATAACTTCGCACAACTCCCATTTGATCTCTTCAGTATATTTCTTCTTGTACTTGACGGACTTCCAAAAGAACCCCAAATCTTCTCAAGGTATCCGCCCTTTCAGATAATTCTGCACAACTCCCATTTTAAACTCTTGAGTGTTCTTCTTCGTATACTTGACGGAATTTCAACAGAACACCAAATTTTCTTGAGGTATACGGCCTTCAGATACCTCTGCACAACTCCCATTTTAGCTCTTGAGTATTCTTCTTCTTATACTGCTCGGATTTGAAGAATTTCAACATTTTAGTAGTTTGAAATTTCGTGGTTGCTGTACAGAACAACATGAGAGGATTCTTTTGTGTTGGGTGGGTTTAACAGAGAAGCAAAGCAAAGCAAATCTTGAGAGGATCTTTTTTTCTTCTTCTTTTGGAGCATTTCCAAATGCACAAAAAAGTTGTGTTAGAAAGTTGCATGAAGCAAAGAACTTGTCTTGAGACCTTTTTTTTCCCTTCCCCTTTTGGAGTAGTTTCAATTGTCACCTGGCACACATTTGAGTACCTACAAGTCTGAGTGCTAGAAGAGTTTCATGATACATATATGCTCATGTACCCATGTGAGGAAACTTTGTTCTGATCAGGAAATTCAAGAGGAAGCAGTCAGTAGTAAAGTGTCTTCTTGACAAGCTTTTTTAATCTGTTGGAGTGCCTTTTTTCTTTGCCCCTTATCTGCATCATAGCTGTTCTTTTCCTCAAGTGGAGGAAATTTTGTTACCCAAAAAAGTAGTTCTCTGACAGATCAACAGGAGCAGCTAATGAGGAATGATGACACATTTGGAAGCGAAGAGTCTAAACTGTGATATTATTATCAGGATTCAACTTGCAATATATCAACAATTTTGAGGACGAGGATGAGAATGTAACCTACCTGACTCATTTTTCGCAAGGATGAAGTGAGTATTGTTTGCAACAAGGAAAGCTTTTCCAAACCCCTTCACTGGAGAATGTGTCATAAAAGGAACCTTGACAATCATCCAGGTGTTGAAAAAACATAAGGCTTTTGTGTTGTCAACCTATCTATGAGCTTTTATGATGTGCTGAAAATAGCCCAGAAATTGGTCATCAGCTCCTAAGATTATGAGAAAGACACAGAAAGAGCTCAATGCTGATCCCCGTTACAGAGCACTTGAATGCTGATCTCTCTAAAGGGAGGATGTACCCATTGAGTTACTTTCGGCAGCTGTAGCAAAAAAGTGTTCTTAGTCATTTGCTTGCTCAAGCATTGTGCTTTGGCATCAAACCATTTTCTTCTGACTAACATGTAAATGGGATGTTCAGCAGCTTGAAGAATATCTTACTCCCCATCAGTGGGTAAATGAAATGAAATTTTGTGGTGTCATGTGTATACTGAATCTTTGTACTGGTTTGTCCAATTTTACCCGAAAAAAATCAATATCAAAGCTTGAAGTGAAGTTCCTCTTATGAGATTGCCAAAGATCTTATCCAATGGGTTTGTGTGCAGAGGGTGGGGGAGAATTGTGGCTTGAACTTTACCTGCAAGCCAGCAAGCAGACAAGCAAAGATGGCAAGTATAATGGCTAACATGGTGGTCAGGAATGTGTTTGTGTATGGAGCACTGCTTGCACCTGAGGTTGTTTCTGCACTCATTCATCACGCTCCTGCATCTTCTCCAGCTCTTGTTCATGATTAGTAAGACAAATCTCCACTTGTAATTTATTTGGCCTGCAAATAGACAGACAGAGAGACAGGCGTGATTGAGTATCGGGGCTTTCTTTTCCTCTTCTTTTTTTTAGTAAGACTACTACTATCCCCTATTCAAATGTTGTGGCCTCCATAATTCAACCAAGGCCAACATGATTGACTACTCAAGAAACAACCAAGGATCAACAAGAAGCAGCAGCCCCTGAAATTGAACTGAGACATCTTTGCCTCTTCACATTTGGAAAAGGAAATATAGCTGTGCACAAAGGAATTTCAATGTGAGGTCTTTTCAATAATTGGTGATGTATTTCTGAGGGTTTGGGTCCAAAGGAATGGTTTAGGCTCTAGGCTTTAGGGTCTGAAGGAATGGTTCTGAGGATGTATCGGTTTGCAACAAATGATTTGGTACATTATTTGAGGAGTGTGAATTGGGTCATGGAAATTCGATATTGGTTGAAGAGAGGGGGAGGTTGGGCTGTGATTTGCAGCCATCGACATGGTGTCAAGGACCGCATATATCCTGCTGTGCCGCCTGTCAAGGGAGACAACGTTTATGGGAAGGTAGGTGGTTTCTCTAAATCCTTGGCCTCCTGTTGTTTATACTAAAAACTTGGAAAATGAACCCTTCTTTGTGCTCCCATTTCAGCATCATGCGATGACCCAATTGCAGCAAATCATGAGATTACCAAAGTCATCATCTATTCTCCTTCTGATTGACAGAAATAAATTATGGAGATGGTGAACCAAGCAGGACCAATTGTTTGCTTTGTTGTGTTCTAGGTATTAGTTGTATTAAAAAAGCTGCATACAACACTAGTAGCAAGTGTGGATGTAGTCAACAATCAACAAATACTTCACCATCTATATGCTACTATATACCATTTGTATAAATTATTATAAAAACTAACAACTTACATCATGACACATGGCAAATGAAAAAGGTTGGAAAAAAATGTTTTAAAAATAAATACTGGATCCTCATCTCCTATTTCAAATTATTTGAAATTGTGACACATGGCATGCTACCAATATGCCACATGATATTTTTGAATTTTGGTCAAAATGAGTTTAAATCAATATTTAGGTAAGTAGGTAGGTAGGTAGATATATATATAAGTCTAACCTTAAAAGTTAAACTCCTATGATTGGTTCATTTTAATTTTTTTAATGTGAAAATGTAAGACAAAAAACCTCCTCATTATATAGTTTTGAAGATGGAAGTGGAGGAAAAAAACATATGGAATAAAAATTGAAATTGCAACTTAATTACAAATTAAATTATAATTAAATTTTTTATCTCATATCTTTCGTCCTCTTTTTGATTCTATAAATTATAACTAATTATTTAAATAACTATTTAACTAAAGAGTTAACTATAAATACTTGATTAATACTTCATATAAAAATAAATAATTAATTAATATATTGATTAATTATGAAATATGCACTATAAATATTAAATATGCACTATTTGTTATCAATTAATTAAAATTAAATGTAACTAATTAATCATCAATTAATTAACAAATAGTTAGTTTATGTTAAATAAGTAGGTAACCTAAGCTAAATAGGTAGGCATGTTAGGTTAGGTAGGTAAACAATCATATATAGGTGAGTAGGTAGTTAATTTGCTTGAATATAAACTAAATATAATTTTATAAATACACAAATGGAAACATACCCCCATTATACCCTAAATAGAACCTAACAAAAATACACATACCTTTCAAAAGTTTTTTAATACACCTATGTATACCATTAGGGGCTATCTTGACACCCTAGTGGTGCAACTAAGTTTGGTTCCATTAACAACTAATGGAGATATGGGCATGATCATGGATGAAAACAATTCTAAAATGTAAGATGAAAAAATCATTAGTTGCAAATGTAATTGTAGCATAGTTGCAAAAATAATTAAAGACAATTGGAAATGACAATTAGTTGCATGTAGTTACAAATGCATTGGTTGCATTTTAGGAGATTTCTTATAGTGTTAAAAAGTAACCATGTAAATATTTTTATTTTATTTTATGTTTTGCTTTTAAGGTTAAGATTCTTTGAATTCAACACACATGACACATGATTTTTAATGTGAAATATTAAAAACAAATCTTTATATACTTTGTAAGAGGACATTAAAAAACAAAACATATGGGTTAAACCTTCTAATTGCATTTTAGTCACAAATTTAATCACAACTAAAAATGATTCTCCCACATGTTTTTAGTTTGTTTTTAGTTTGGTAAATTATGCAATTAAATAGGTAAAAAAAAGTAACTAGCTAAGTAATTAATTAATTAGTAAGTAACTAATTACCTACCCATGCACCCACTTATAAAACTTATAATACATATTATTCTTTAATTATTTTAATAATTTTAAAAGTGGCATTGATCAATATTATTTCATGGATTCCAATAATTAATCAATTTCATAATAATAATTCAGAACTAATAATCATTTATTTCTAGGAATATTTAATTAATATAAAATTAATTAAATTCATGAATTAATCACTAATTTTTCTTAATGAAACTAAGTAATTGGAAATTTATTATAAAATTTAAAAAATTTGTTTATTCAATTACTTAAATAAAACTTCTTACCTTTGAAAACAAACCTTTAAAAATGCTAGTGATCAACTTGTTAAATAAAAAATAATTAGGTATTAATTGATTATCTAACAAAATAAATTATTAACCAATTGGTAATTCCTGATTATTAACTTAATTAGCAAATATTAAATCATTTTTGATAAACCATTAATATTACCTATGTAATTAAACTCGTGAATCATCAATTGTGTTTTGTTTTATAACTAACTAGCTATTAATTAATTATTATATAATTTTAATTAATAAATATTAATCATTTATACAATTTAAATATTAACTAATAAAAAATAACAAACATTAGAAAAAAAGTACATTATGAAGTTTATCAATTGAAAAATCAATTGGGTCTAAGAATTGGGACAAAGAACCTATTAGGACATTGGACAAGCTTTTTGTCAAAAAACCAAGATACTTTTTTAAAATTAATAGAATATTGAACAGGGTCTTTATTAAGGACCTAAAATGAATTACCCAACTTTAAATGCATCCCACACCCCCAACTCCACCTCACATTTGCCCCTCACAAGCATTTTAAAGATCGATACCCAACCTTTTTTTTTTAAAATTCCAATTTTTCTACAATTGTACCCAAATTATTTTTTGAAGGAAAATCAATTTTAAAACCTAGACCTGACTATTATCATAAAATTTAGACACCTACCCCACACTGATATATACCAATGTTGGGCAAGTATCACATTTTTTGATATCTGTTGGATCCGATTTTCATAAAACAATTTATAAAAGGGTCCGGTTTTGACTTTTTTTCTCTTAAAATTTATATGTTGGGCAAGGGTATCAACATTTTTTTTAAAAAATTTAACCAATTCTCAATATGCCAATTTTCGAAATTTTGAAAATAACCAATTCTCCTTTGCCGATTCTCACAAACTGGGTATTATTTATTAATTGGTTTTTTTTAATTCCAGAAAATTAAAATTAATTTTTTAAAAAATCTCAAATTTATTATTTTTCTTATTAATGAAAAAAATTACAAACATTGTTACAAACAACTTTTCAACATTAAATAATATTTTATTTATTGAAGTTTTACATTTCAACAAATTCATCCCTTTCAAATTCACCTTCAAATTCTTCTAGCTCCTCTTTTAAATCTACATCCCTTTCAACGATTCTAATAAGTTAGATGGAGACTTACAACCTATTTCAAGATCATTAGGCCAATTTTTGTTGACAAATATCAACTTTTCTATATTTTTAGTTTGCAAATGACATTCCCTAAGGTTAGTAAGTATTCCAACCAAAAATATATATTTTTATTTCAAATTGAGATCCAACGACACCCAAAATTTGTTGGGCTAAAAACCCAATTATAGGAAACATTGCTTCATGTTTCTACCACCACTCAAGAGGTCATTTGATGTCCTTAACATCCAATTGATATCTCTTGAAAACCAATAACTCCTTTTCACAAGCTTTTTTAGTGGTTCATTTTTACTTGCAATTTGCTCAAAAATATTCAAATTGTAATCTTGTTCAAAAATATTTTAGTTAGCACAATTCCTATCTAACCTTACCAAAAGATGCAAATGTTCGTTGCATTTCACCAACATAGGATACAAGGTTTTTCTATCATATTCTTCAACAAGAGCAACACCTTGCTCCTTTCCAACAAATGAAGATATTATACAAAGAATGTCAAACTTAGGGTCTAACATTAAAAAGATCATATTATGAACTTTCTTGTTTTCATATTTCTTCCAAAATGAAAGGAAAGAATCTAGCACATTGATTACTTCCATTCTAATGTTAGAAGCCAACAAAGATAATTCATCAAAAAAAATGGAATCATCTTCCATCAAGTTTTCAGATGAAGGAATAATTTTGTTTTCTTCCTTCAATTTCAAATAGCATGGAAATAATAAAATGTAAAGCATCATTGAGAAGCCAATGTCCATGGGATTGGTTAAGAACACAAGTAAAAATAATTGGAGAAAGATAATCCACTATAATCTTCAAGAAATGTGCCACGTTAGAGGTGGAAGCACTTGACTACTGACTCTCACAATAGTTTGTTTGCTATATAGAACACAATGGCAAAATGAAATTTTAAGGCCTTTTGAAACATAATGACCTTACTACTAAACCTGCACCACAACCATAATAAGACATATTATTTATCTTGTATAATTCAAAACTTCAAAAATTATAAACTATTGAAATAATAATGGAATAAAAAAGAATACTTGGTTTTCATTGGAGTGTTTCATTTTTTGGGGTGAATACGAGTTTCAACATAAACCTTGTTCCATTCCGGCCTTCCCTTTCTAGATTTCTTAGGCCAAGTGATGCACTTTTGTAAATTTGTTTGAGTAGACTTAATAGAAACATACTTAAAATCCTTACACACCTTTTCCTTTATAGTGCCATAACGACATGCTTTTGAAAAAGCATGTCCAAAGCAAGTGCCTTGAAAGCTCTCTTCTAAACCAAAAGATTCATAGTTTACAACACCTTTCAATGTAATAATGATTACATTGAAATTTGACCCCTCATTTTCGACATAATCAATCTTTTTCCTTAAACCATATTTGTCGAATAATTTTGTAAGACTTCTAGCCAATGTTTGACCAATAGTTGTTGTCGCTTCAAACAAGCCAATAGTTACACGTTTTGGCTACCAATCACTACCCAAAAAAAAATCATTAATGCAAAGACATCATAAGTTCCCATAGATGTCCAAAGATCAAAGCTAGTTGTTGTAGAAAAACAATCTGCCAATGTAAGAAAAACATAGTGTTGACTTGTCTTCTCAACTAACCTTGGTAATATCTCTTGTGAAAACTACCTTTTGGAAAGGAAAATTAATTTTGGACATAAATGCAAAATTAAATGTTTCAACCACATGCTTTTCACAAATTGAATTGGTAACTTATTCTTGACAATCAAAAGACCCAGGTTTTTAAAAATTCTTTCTGTGGCACATCCTTTTTTTAAAGGAATCTTTGAGAAAAAGAAATTTAGAAATTGACCCACTAGAGACAATCGTTCTTTTATTTGTTGGTTGTATTTCTTTTTTTCCTTTCAACAAAGAATTTACTTCTTCTTCAAACATTTTTGCAATACCAATGTGCTTTGCATCCACATGTTTTTCTAAATACATTATTCCATTTGTCTTGTAATAGAAAATCAATCCTTTCCTTGCTTGAGTTCTCAAATTTATTCCTATTATAAGTTCTTGATAACAAATGATACAACGCATGATTTGTGTATTCTCAAGGTCAATTTTTACATTATCATTAACACAATAAAAAATCCAACACAAAGATAATCTTCTATGTGGTTGCCAATTTTTTCTTTATGTATGCAATTTTCAAAGATTTATCTTCATTTGTTCTTCTTTTTCATTTTCTAGATTCTTGCTTGTTTTTATTTGCACACATACATTTTCTTCAATAATTTCATCATTCATTTAAATTTCAATTGTCTCATTACTTCCAATTACAATGTCTTCATTTACAGAGGGTTATTCCATTGGTAATTTTCACAAAAGTATTTCCAAAATTAAAGCACAAGATTTTCAAGCAAACTCTATTAACAAACAATTCTCTCATTAAGATTACAAAAATGTATAATGATAAAAAAATTATTCAAATTGTTTGGGTTTATGGATGTACTACACATTAACAAACAAAAAACAAATTACATTTCTAAACAAACATACTATAAGAATGTTTTTTAAAAAAAAAGAATAAAACAAATAAAATAAAAATCTAAGACACAATATTATTTAACAAAAAAAAACTAACCTTCTTTGGAGAGCTTGCTTACCTAAACTTTAAGCTCCTCCCTACAAAAGAGGAGGGAAAAGGGAAGTACCAACCAACACAAGGCAATGAAGTAGCAAAGCAACGAAACAACAAATGGGGGGGGGTTTTAGAAGGTACTTGAAATGCAATGGTAGCCAAGTAGCAAAAGGCAATGAGGCACTAAGGCAACGAGAAGTAGTGAAAGGTAGACATAGAGGTAGTGGCAATCGCAAGGGTAGCTTGACAACTCGAGGTAGCTCAAAGCAAAGGTAACGGCAAGGGCAACTCAAGGTAAAAGCAACAAGGCAGCTTGAAGTAGTTTGAGGCAGCATGTAAAGCAACGAAGCAACAATGCAATAAGTTGAGGCAACATGACGAGGTGACAAAACAACGAGATAACAGTTCAAGGCAACATGAGGCACAACAAGATGCCGAAGCAACAATTCGAAGTAGTAGGATGAGGCCTCAAGGTAATAGAACAAGGTAGCGAGGCAAGGCAACAAAACAAGAGGCCCAAAGGAAAGAAGTAGAAGGGAAAAAAAAAGAAAAAAAAAAGGGAGTAAGAGTGAGGAAAGATGAGGAAAAAAGTAAAGAAAAAAGAAAATTTTCTAACTTTACGATCCAAACTCCAAAATTTAAACAACACATAAACACTAGAAAACACAACATGCACAACACTCAACCTTTGTGAACACAACTGAAACATGCACAACGCTCAACCTTTGTGAACACAACTGAAAAAAATGCAAGAGAAAAAACTAGGGTAAAAAAGTGCATTTCATAAATTAAAAATTAGGGTTTCTTTGAAGTGATGTTGGAATACGACACCCCCACCTAACCCTAGTTTTCTCACATAGGATTATCTTGAGACCCTTACCTGGGTAAGGGGTCATACCTTAACCGGGTCTCATTATTTTTATTTAAAACAAATTTAACCGGTCATCACCATCTGGTTCTCACACAAGTGAGAACTGGTGATCCAAACTTCAGGCAGGGAATTACTTAGGGGTACCCTAAGGGGTTCAGACTCTGATGCCTGGCTGATGGCCGAGGGGATCTATGATACCCACCCAACATTGACATATACCCACCTACTTGTTAGTTCTCAAAAAAATTCCAAGAATTGATTTTGGTCAGGGTTCTCAAAAAAAACTGGAAAAGAAAAAAGGCCAAAGAACCAACGGGCGAACCACTGCTTCTTCCATGAAAATCGTCAATTCTTTAATTTTTAAAAATAAAATAAAATCAGAATCAAAGAATCAAAACCAACGGTTCTTTAAAAAGTCAAAGAACCGGTCAACACTGCACTTGACAGTTGACGTCATAAATCCAGGCAACTCAAAAATGCCAATTTGGTTATTGGGATTTTGTACAGATTTTTCGTTCTTTAGTAGACATAAAGTTATGTGAGTGTACGGATTGTTCATTAATAGAACAAATTCCGCAGGTGTTAGATTTCTGTGGGCACCATTGGTGTTGGAAAGTTCTCAAGAAGGGACCATGCTTATTTATCCGGCAAGCAATTTACTCTTCTTTAGGGATGGGCCCAACAAAACAAAAATTCCAAAACAAATCAATAGCAGCTCTTTCCTTTTCTCAAGCCTAATGTTATGTATTGACAAATCGATTGTGATAACTTTTGTGCTGAAAAGGGGAAAATAGTAAGTTTTGGAACTTTCAGAAGAAGTCACAAAAGTGAGTAAAAGTTCTCTCCCTCTTCTTTGCCTACAAAATCATGGGATGTTAGAGCATCTCCAGGAGTGCTCAGAAAGAATGTGATCCCGTCCAAATTCTTTTTCACGTCCATGTTTAGTTATTTACTTTTTTGCAACCCCACCCATAAAACTGAAACTGGTACGACAAACAGGTGGGTAACTACTAATAGCAAACCACTTGGACCAATCATTATCATGGGCCAGTAAAAAAACACTGAGAAGAAGTTAGATCATATCTATTGCACTGTTTTCTGTAAGTGCACAGCATTGCTACGCCTTTTACTAGCCAACAGCAAACTCTGCAATAATGTTGAGCCAAAACCATTTTCCTGAGCCAATCCGACATGTTTTGACATTTCTTCATGCAATTATACTGTGCAGGATGACGTACTGAGCATGGCTGGAGATGCTCGCATGAGGTTGTGGATTCACATCCACAAAAATACAGTCCTCTGTGCTCAGATCACTTGATTCCTTAACACACCGCCCAGTACGAACCGTGTGGTTGTCAGTACTACGACATGCAATGTTGGCCACACAGTGAACCAGCACCCACCAGCGCACCATCCACTAGATGCCTGTTGTGGATAAAACTCAACTGAGTTAATATGTGGTTTAACCTTGGTAACCAATTCTGTAAGAAATAGGTCTCATAAATAGGTAGATAGGTAGGAAAATAGGGACCTACTAGATAAGTAGATGGTTTATATATAGGTAAGAGCTGTTTTTACTACCTACCCACTAACAACTTGCTTGTGTAGGTAGAAAAAATAAAGCAACTGATCTAAAACACCATGGCTACCTAGGGAACAGAAAGCAGTTTCCTGACCACTTACCATTCATCCATCATGGTGAGCTGGTGGGTGCTCGTTCACTGTGGCCATGCCATGCCCTTATAATAACCACGATTGGGTGGGTAATTGCTTGAAACAAGACACATCTAATGGTTGTAGATCATGTGACATATGAAATGCTAAGGTACTTATGGCTAACCCAAGTTCTTGTGCATGTTCTATTGTTTCTAAGATAACATGATTTCCATGCCCATCCAAATCTAACAAGTGTTGATTGGTAAGAAACATTCCACTTAGAACAAACTTCTTGAAGAAAGTTAAAAACTCCTTGAATAAAAAAGAAGTTGTCCATGCTTTCTTTTGCATTGCCTTGTAGGTTTTTAATTTGTAAAGTTTGATGTAATCATCTTGTAGTCTTTCACCTTTGAAAATGTAAAACTTGTAAAACATCTCTTGTAGCATTTATTACATAGTTTATAGTTAACCACTCCCAAGATTAGGGATGGTGTTATAAATTGCATTTGATTTCCTCTTAGTTAGAACCTTTGCTCTAGATTATTTATTAACCTAAATCCTTATTTCATTTGAATTCTATACATGATTTACATTGTAATTGTGTTGTTTGTACAATGATTGTAGGTTGGTGTGAAATGAGTTATAGAAAACAAGTGTTAGTCCCTGTGCTCTACAAACTTCCAATTCTTCTACTTGTCAAATGTTCACTTTTGGTTGTTTCCACTTAAACTAATACCACTAGCTATTGCTTAGTATTCCATTTCAGAATGATGTATCCTTTATTTGTGTTAGATCTGTAACTTTTGTTTTTAATTGTTGTAGATTATGGATATCCACATTCTTGCATGTTTAAAATCCATTTGGTACTACAACATTTTCTTCTTTTGTAAGCACACCTCATGGCCCCATTTTCCTAGACCTTGTTTTTTTGTTTAGGTGGTCAAAAAATGAGCTCAAAAGAATGTTCCATGACTTGTTAGCCTTCTTTAAAGAACATCTCCCTCTTTCAACACCATCCATTACTACTTCCAATGGTTCATTTATCCACATGCCTTTCCTACTTGTTGTAGGGATTTGATTCATTTATGGTGGTTTTTTTTTCTAATTTGTGATTCATGAATAAGAGGGAGATTTTCCTTGTCCATTACTTGTTGGTCTAGCATGCCACTTCATCACCTTTGAAGCACATTCAAATTCATGATTGTTGATGTTTTCAAAATCCCAACCTCTAGGAATTCGATGGAGTGCATTTTGGCCCAACTAATGGTATGCCTTTCTTTTTTTTTACACATCCCAAGAATCCAAAAAATGTAGTAAGTTTGGAAATGTATCTATTACATGTTCAAAGTATTGTTATAATAGAGTAGATGAAAATATAAAAATCTACAAAGTCTTCCCACATTAAATCAACATCTTTTGTTGATGTGCAGGTTGTGGGAAGAAATTTATATGAGCGATTAATATGAACTAATTGATCCCTTGCTCTCTTGAATATCCTTGACTTAGCATTTTGAACTATAGATTGTTGAATCCAATGATAATCCAAATACTTTTTGAACCTTTGATTGTAAATATGATTTATGATTTCTATCTCAGATTTTAATGGTGATTTTTCTTCTATTGGTTTTATGTTGAGATCTCTTTGTTGCAAATCTATCTTTGAACTAATAAGTCGATCATCTAGTTGTTCTACTTTCATTTGTAGTGTAATTTTTTACACATCTACCTTAAAACTTGGTTGTTTTTCATCTACTTTCTACATTTTTTTCTTAAGGTTTGTTTTTTGCAAGAAACACTTCAAGCTTGACCTTTCTTCTACATGTTTTACTTTTACTTGTAGATTTGAATTGTGACTAATTATAGTATTTCTTAACACTTCTACAATAGGATTTAGGAATTCTAAGCAAAGTTGGAATTATTCTTCTATTGCAGCTTTTAAGAAGGACATATTAGAAAGAGGACTAATAGTAACAATTAACTACACCTTTAAGTTGAGCTTTGCCTATGTTTAAACTTGTTATGATGTTTGGGGTTTTTTTTGGACAGAATGCAAATTGTAGAAGCTTTGTAGACATCTTGAAAGAAAAACCTTTAGAGAGAGCTAATAATGAACTTTTAAAAAAGATTCAAAATTTAATATTCATGATAATCTTGGTGCATTGGATCCTTGTTAACATTTAAAGCTTATTTGTGAATGAATGCATGCCCATTAGTTTGACAAACAAATCCCCATAACCAAACATGATTTTTGTTTATCCTGGTGTTGTTTTGTGAAAATGAATCCAACCCACCTCTAAACCAATGGCCTTTGAAAAAAGGCTTGAAATTGTTTGTTAAACAAGTGTTAAACACAACCATAACCAAACAAAGAAAACTTGACATTAATATTTTTCCTCTTATTTGCTTTCAGTTATGTACATGAAAATGTGCCCATACTTTCCCATCAATGAACATGTGTAAACATATCAAGAAATCAAAATTTATTAATTTTATCACTTTTACACACCCATAACTACACACAAAAGCAAACATTATGTGTGGGTCAGCCAAATTCACTGAACATCTTTCTTTCTAAGACTAGATGTTTGGTGATAATAGCATTTTTAAATGTTCCCCCTACTGTTTACCAAAGGCTGTGTACACTTGATCAATGTTCAATTACCAGGTGATGTTTGGTGGGGGGCATGTTTTTCCTACCTTTACCCATCTTAAATGAACCTCTAATAGTTAGCTGGTGTGCTTTACGAAAATCATAATGCCCATGGATGCACATACAACTTCACGAAAATCATAATCCCCATGGATGTGGATTTGTGAACTTTAAACTTTTTGTAAAGCCTGCCAGCTTCTTTATTTTTTAAAAAAATTGTGGTGCCCACTGGATATCATGGGAATATCCACCCATGATCATGGGTATCCCATGGAAACCCCATGGATATCATGAGTTTGCTAGTTTTATGTTATTACTTGAAGAATGATAAGACTTGCAACCTTATGAATAAAAAGGGTTCCTTGGGGAATTCTCATACGTCTTGAAAATGTTCCATGAAGCTCCCCAAAAATGAACTCATGATTCAAAATAACATTTAGAGAACTCTGCTCAAAATGTGGGACCAAATGAAAACTTCCATAGGTAGTCTCTTTGAGAGGCATAGCCAATAAATTGCTAACATTTACTCAAATTTTGTTTGTTAAGTGCAATGTGCAGTTCTTTTTAAACTCTAACAGTTAGTTCCTTATATGGTAGCTAGTAAAGTACCATGAAAGCTGTAGCGAGGAAAGTACTATGGAAGCTGTAGCTAGTAAAGTGCCATGGAAGCTATGGCGAGTAAAGTACCATGGAAACTGTAGCCAATAAAGTACCATCTCAGCTTCCACATTAATTACAATATTTTCAGAGATGTTGGGGATTTTCAAAAAATATTTTTTACACATCGAACGAAAAAATTTGTGAGGAAAAATTTGATAATTTATTAAAATGTTGTTCCGAAACATATAATTTTTCTTCATGTAAATCTTCAAATGATAGTTTTCTTCATGGAATCTTTAAGAAAACAAAGATTTGTTGCATGGGGTTTGCCCTCTTCCACCCTCCCACATAGCATAGATGCTGACTATTCCTGGACTACTACAAGCTTGTGATGGACTTGCAGGTGGCTGAATGCTCACAAACTTATTGGGAATTGAATTATCCAACTTGTGGGACCTTTTTATGAATCCACTTTTGTGCTTGAGCATAGAATTCTCTTACAAATGTTCTGAGTGGGTTCACATTCTGACAACCTCTCCATCCCTTCAGATGCATGTGGAACACTTGTGGCCCATGCAATGTGACGAAGGTGGCCTTTATTTCTATATGAAATGGGACCCCCTTTTAACTTGTCTTAAGAAAGAAGAAAGCAATAAAACCCAAAATGCACCCACCAGGCAAATTTTCGCCACTTCACAACAACAAATAATACCCCTGTGTGACTCATTCAAAGGATTTTTTGGTCAAAAAAAATGCACCAAAGTAGGAAATTTCTGAAATCTTCATATTTAGACAATAGGTTCTAGCACATCATTAAAATATGCCAAATTCCTAAATTTATCCCATATGATTTGCACAAAGAGTTCTTCCCATCTCGCTTATTTAGGTGGGTTAAAGGGGAGCAAAGTACAGAAATTTTTTGTTTGTGGAGCTTTCAAGTTTTAGTTAATTACTTAGTTAATTAGGTTTTTTTTTCCTTTTGGTTGTGGTGGGCCAATTAAAATGACTCATTGCAACCAAAAAAAAGGGGGGGAACATAGGGGGCACGCATGTAATTAAATGAAGTAACAATAGGTGTGGAAAGTACTTTGGTGGATTAACGGCACCCTTACATACGAGATGCTTGTAATGAGTTGTATGGGGATTCTACTTATTGTGCTCCATGAAGGGCTCCAAATGTTTGGCCTTCTCACACTTCTCATTATCAAGTTCCTCAAGGACTCATGGTCAAAAGAATAGGTGGAAACTTACCTATAGTATTTGATGGCCACTTGGCCTTTTGTGCGTTGAACTAGACCCACATCCTAAGCTATGTATCTCCTAAATTATGTAAAAATAATGTTCAATTCAAAGGCATGCCAAAGGAGTGCACGGGTCCAAGGGTGTGCATTGTCTTGTCATGCTTCCCAACTAAAGAAACCTTCCCTTGTGCATTGAGACAACTTATATTTGTGTAAACTGATTTGTCACCTCAACAAGTACAAAAATTTGTCAATAGTATGAAAAATGTGACATCTAGTCATTAGTGATAGCAAAAGATTTTTATACAAAATATGCCAACTAGGTAGATTAGTTGGTGACCAAACATTTAAGTGCTCAGGGCAGGCCAGATGAGGGGGAGTACTGTGTTGTTTCTTGTGTCCAAACAAAATTTGAACTCCTCCTCTTGAAGCATCTGACACCCTAAAAATTCATGAAAAATGGATTAGAAATGAGAAAGTTACAGTCCCCCAAAGTAAAGGGGGTCAAGAACTCCAAAAACAAACCGCTGAACATTACAAAGTTTTATTCTCAAACATCTAAAAAATTCATTGTATGATGCTTTGTTGTTATTAGAGTTCAAAGATGATTTGTAGAACTTCAGGTGGCATTTTTATAGCATTTTATTTTGAATAAATATTTTTTTTATAAATGAGATTTGAAAGGAAGGGGGGTCTAAATTTTTTATAATAATAATAATAATAATAATTGAATTTTTTAAAAAAAACGTGTTTTGTAAGTTGGAAAGCTTTTTTTTTCTTATTATTTTTTCATTAATCCTTTTCCTTTTCACTTCAAAGATGATTTATAGAGCTTGAGGAAGCATTCCAACAACATTTTTAAATCACTCAAAATGAAGTACATAGGATGAAGACATAAACAAATGTTCGATCATAGGCAAGCGATCGATGATGGACCGGTCTACCCCAGTAGGTACAAATGGAAATTAGGGAGCACTAAGGTAGACAAATGCATAGTTCAAGTGACACCAAGTTGCACCAAGTGACATACTCGGCCAATTAGGGTACTTCACTTCATGGAAAATGACTTTCTTTTCATTTTATGGGAGGGATGAGGAACATGTTGAGGGGATGATTTGAGATTGGGTTTTGGCTGGGTTTGTGTGGAATTTGACACCTTGCATGGTCTTTGTAAATGCCCTTCTTCAACTCTTTCAAACACACTTTT
>Ga0116229_10003282_pt1 | contig 26518 bp, 23 predicted proteins | sample S1TSphgellanicum_3_FD_87313 | JGI IMG/M metagenome (GOLD analysis project Ga0116229, IMG submission 87313) | Host-associated microbial communities from peat moss isolated from Minnesota, USA - S1T2_Fc - Sphagnum magellanicum MG | ecosystem: Host-associated > Plants > Peat moss > Unclassified... | reverse complement strand
GCGAGCGCATGGGTTCATAAAAACTGAAGAATTGTTGCACCACCTTGACGTAGGCAACGGTTTCCGGAAACGGCGGGATCTGGTTGTTAAAGCGCTTGACGGTGTTCTCGCCCGAGTTATAGGCAGCAAGGGCCAGGGGCAGATCCTTGAACATGGCGCGCAGGTCCTGCAGGTAGCGCGTACCGATGCGAAGGTTGACGAGCGGCTCGGAGAGTTTTTGCGCAACGCTGCGCTTGCGGTCGGCGGCCAGCCCGTAGCGCATGGCCGTCTCGGGCAGGACCTGCATCAGGCCCACCGCACCCTTGCTTGACACCGCATTGGGGTCGAACGCCGATTCGGTGGCGATGACCGATTTCACCAGCGCCGGATCCGCGCCCTCTTCGCGCGCGACGCGAACGATGAGCGGCTCGAACTTGCGCACGTTCGGCTCGTCAACGACGCGATGAAAAAGGCGGGTCTGCATCAACTCGCCATCCGCCGCTGACGCGCCCCGTGGCACGATATCCGAAGCGTGCTGGCCTTCGCGAAAGAACAGCTGGTAGCGCGCATCGACCGGCTCGGGCGCGAAATGCGTGACGCCGGCCTCATCGACAAATCCGTAGATGTCGGCAAATGCCACGCGCGGCATGACAATCCCGATCAAGGCGCCGACGCAAATGAGCCGGATCATCCTAGACATCGGCTTCGACCTCGTTGCCGTGCTCCTCGAGCCAGGCGCGCCTGGCACTGGCCTCGCCCTTGCCCATGAGCATCGTCATGCGCAGTACGGTCGCGTCAAAGCCGAGCGCGCCAAGCGTGATCGGATGGAGCCTGCGGGTATCGGGATTCATGGTTGTCTCCCAGAGCTGCTCGGCGTTCATCTCGCCCAAGCCCTTGAACCTCGAGATGCTCCAGCCCCCTTCGCGCATGCCGTCCTTTTTCAACTTGTCCTCGATCGCAAGCAGTTCGCCATCATCGAGCGCATAGAATTTCTGGGGCGGCTTTTTTCCGCGCGCTGCGGCATCGACGCGGTAAAGCGGCGGCCGCGCGACGTAGACGTGCCCCATCTCGATCAACTTGGGAAAGTGCCGGAAAAAAAGCGTCAAGAGCAAGACCTGGATGTGCGAGCCGTCGACATCCGCATCGGACAGGATGCATATCTTGCCGTAGCGCAAGCCGCTAAGATCGACAGCACCTCCGAAGGGGTGCGGATCAACGCCGATGGCGACCGCAATGTCGTGAATCTCGTTGTTGGCAAAGAGCCGGTCGCGTTCGGTCTCCCAGGCGTTTAAGACCTTGCCGCGCAAGGGCAGGATGGCCTGGAAATTCTTGTCGCGGCCCATCTTTGCCGACCCGCCGGCAGAGTCGCCCTCGACCAGGAAGAGTTCGTTGCGGGTCAATTCGGTCGATTCGCAATCGGTCAGCTTGCCTGGCAGGACGGCAACGCCCGAACCCTTGCGTTTTTCGATTTTCTGCACCGACTTCAGGCGCGCCTGCGCCTGCCGAATGACCAGCTCGGCCAGTTTCTTGCCGGAGTCGACGTGCTGGTTGAGCCACAACTCGAGCGCCGGACGGCTATAGCCTGCAACCAGCTTGACCGCATCGCGGCTGTTCAAACGCTCCTTGATCTGGCCTTGAAACTGCGGATCGAGCACTTTCGCTGACAAGACGAAAGAGACACGGGCAAAGACGTCTTCAGGCAACAGCTTGACGCCTTTGGGCAGCAGTCCTTGCACCTCGATGAAGCTCTTCACGGCATGATAAAGACCCTCGCGCAATCCGGCCTCGTGCGTGCCGCCCGCCGACGTCGGAATCAGGTTGACGTAGGATTCGCGCAAAAGCGTTCCCGACTCGGTCCAAAGCACCACCCACGCCGCGCCCTCGCCTTCGGCGAAGCTGTCGTTGCCCTGCGAGAACTGTGCGCCCTCATAGATCGGAATGACCGGATCGACGCCGCCGTCTGCGCCTGCCAGTCCCTCAAGCAAATAGCCGCGCAAACCCTCGTCATAGCGCCAGTGCATGACTTCGCCGGTCTTCTCAAACGTCAGGCTGACCTGCACGCCAGGCAAAAGAACCGCCTTGCTGCGCAACAGCCGGATCAATTCGTCCTTGGGGATGGCTGCCTGGTCGAAGTAGCCCAGATTGGGCGTGACCGTGATGCGCGTGCCGCTCTTCGGTTCGCCACGGGCAAGCGCAAAGGATTGCAAGGGCTCGATCACATCGCCGTCGGAAAACGCGATGGCATGGCGTCGGCCTTCGCGAAACACGGTGACTTCCAGGCGGCTCGCGAGCGCGTTGGTGACCGATACACCAACGCCATGCAAGCCGCCCGAAAAGTTGTAGGCGCCGCCAGCCCCCTTGTCGAACTTGCCGCCGGCGTGCAGCCGCGTGAAGACGATTTCGACCACCGGCACGCCTTCTTCAGGATGCAGGCCAACCGGAATGCCGCGCCCGTCATCCTCGACCGTGACGCGACCATCGCTGTGCTGCACGACATCAATTCGGCTGGCATGGCCGCCCAAGCCCTCATCGGCAGCGTTATCGATGACTTCCTGGACGATATGCAGCGGACTTTCGGTGCGCGTGTACATGCCAGGGCGCTGCTTGACCGGCTCGAGCCCTTTCAGGACGCGAATCGACGCTTCGGAATATTCGGGAGTTTTTTTTGCAACCGCCATCGGGATGACAAATAAATTACTGTCCGCGGGACATCTGGACAGCCATTCGAGCTGTCGAGTTATCCCCAGATGCTGTGGACAAAAACGCTTTGGAAAAGGCAAAAAGGGCGCCAACTCTCACTTTTGGCGCTGCGCCCAAAAAACTGGCACGGGTCCGGTTTTTCGCCCGGCGGAACTACAGAAGTACCCGCTCACGTAGAGCAATCGTGCATTTTACCGCGCCAGCCGAAGGGAAAGGCAGACACGGCCCGAAAAGCTAGTTGACATTGCGCGATTCGAGCGCCTCCCAGCGCGCCAGCGCGTCAGACAGGCGCGTTTGCGCGACAACGCGCGTGGCGTGGATTTCGGCGATTTTTTCGCCCTTGGCGTGATACAGATCCGGATCGAGAAGCTGCGCATCGAGGAGCTTGATCTCATCTTCGAGCTGACTGATGCGCTCGGGCAATTCCGAAAGTTCACGCCGCTCCTTAAACGACAGGCGCGACGCGGCGGGCGCCGGACTTGCCGCGCGCGTCCCCCGCCTGGGGGAAGGCGCAAGCGGCGCTGCTGACACCGCTTGCGCGAGCACACGCCGCTCGCGGGTACGCAGCCAGTCGCTGTAGCCGCCCACGGACTCGCGCCAGACGCCATCGCCTTCGAAGGCCAGGGTCTGCGTCACGACGTTGTCAAGAAACTGCCGGTCGTGGCTGACGAGAAAAACCGTCCCCGCAAAGTCCTCGAGCAATTCTTCGAGCAATTCGAGCGTTTCAACATCCAGATCGTTGGTCGGCTCGTCAAGCACCAGGACGTTGGCCGGCCGCGCAAACAAGCGCGCAAGCCAGAGCCGGTTGCGCTCTCCGCCCGAAAGGCTTCTGACCGGCGAGCGCGCGCGCTCGCCCGAGAACAGAAAATCGCCAAGATAACTCATGACATGCTTGCGCTGACCGCCGATTTCGACCCATTCGCCACCCGGGCTTATGGTATCGACAAGCGATCGATCAAGGTCGAGTTGCGCACGCATCTGATCGAAGTACGCGATCTGCAGGTTGGTGCCCAGTCGCACCACGCCGTGATCCGGTGCAAGTTCGCCGAGCATGATTTTCAGGAGCGTGGTCTTGCCGGCACCGTTGGGGCCGATCAGTCCGACCTTGTCCCCACGCATGACGGTCATGGTGCAATCGCGCACGACGACGCGCTCGCCAAATGATTTTGACACGTTGCGCAGTTCGGCTACGAGCTTGCCTGAGCGCTCGCCGGAATCGATGGCAAGTTGCACCGAGCCCTGGCGCTCGCGCCGCCGCGACCGCTCGCCTCGCAGCGCTTCAAGGCGGCGCACGCGCCCTTCGTTGCGCGTGCGGCGCGCCTCGATGCCCTTGCGAATCCACACCTCTTCCTGGGCAAGCAGCTTGTCAAAGCGCGCGTTGGCAAGGCGCTCGGCCTCGAGCTCTTCCGACTTGCGCACCTGATACGCGGCAAAATTTCCAGGATAGCTGCGCAGTTTGCCGCGATCGAGCTCGACGATTCGTGTCGCGATCGCATCGAGGAAGGCCCGGTCATGGGTGATGAAAAATACGCATCCGCTTTGCGCCCTGAGCAGGGCCTCGAGCCAGATGATGGTGTCAAGATCAAGGTGGTTGGTGGGCTCGTCAAGCAAGAGCAGATCGGGGTCGGAAACCAGTGCGCGGGCCAGCGCGACGCGCTTTCTCTGGCCACCGGATAACGCGCTGACGGCATCGTCAGCCGTCAACGACATGGTATTGAGGATGGTCTCGATGCGGCTCTTCAGATTCCAGCCGCCGCCGTTTTCGAGCAGCCCTTGAAAGTGCGACAGCTCATCTAAGGCAGCGTCATCGCCGCTCGCCAGGCGCTGCGCCGCCTGCTCGTATCCGATCAGCGCCTGGCTATCGTCAGACAGGCCGGCGGCGACGGCTTCAAGCACGGTGTCATTCTCGTTGAGTTCGGGCTCTTGCGACACAAGCGCCATGCTCAAGCCTTTTTCGCGCACCACGCTGCCGTCGTCTGCGCGCTTTTCGCCCGCGATGATCTGCAAGAGCGACGACTTGCCGGTGCCGTTGCGGCCGATAAGGCCAATGCGCTCGCCGCCATCGATGGCGAGCTCGGCATGGTCAAGCAGGGCGACGTGACCAAACGCCAGTTGCAAATCGGTGAGCGTGACTAAGGGCATGAAAGAAACAGGAGAAGGGCGAGCGCAACACGCCCCATGGCCAGGGGGCGCCGGCTACGAGTGCGAGCAAGCGGCTACGGAGTATAGCCGGGGATTGCAGCCTCATCGACCACGTCGATCTGATGGGCATCGAGATAACGCTCGGCGTAAGCGGCAAAGACCTTCTTGCGGATGAAAACGTCAAAGAGATCGGGATCGACATGGCCGCTTTGCGCCATGCGCCCGAGGATTTGCAGCGACTCGGTCAAGGTCTTGCCTGACTTGTAGGGACGATCGGCAGCGGTTAGCGCCTCGAAAATGTCGGCAATACCCATGCTGCGCGCCTGAATTGACATCTGATCCTTGGTCAGGCCCCTCGGATAGCCCTTGCCGTCCATGCGTTCATGGTGGCCGCCGGCATATTCGGGCACGTTGCGCAGGTGCGGTGGCCAGGGCAGCGCCTCGAGCATCTTGATGGTCGCGACGATGTGGTGATTGATCACGTCGCGCTCGGAACGCGTCAAGGTGCCGTAGACCACCGTCAGGTTTTCGCACTCGTCGTCGCTTAGGAGCGGCTCGGTCTTGCCCTCGGCATTGGTCCAGGATTGCGCGGCGATGCGCTTCACGCGCGCGATGTCGGCATCTTCCATGCGCTCGCCGCCGATGTTGACGTGAGCGATGAAGCGCCTGTCATCTTCAATCGCCTCGAGCTGCTGTTTTAGTTTCGCGTCGACGTCGCTGGCATTTTCCCCGGCAAGTTTGGCCTTGAGCGCAGCAACTTCGGTCTCGCGGGCAAGCGCGGTCAGGCGCGTGCTGATCAGCTCGACGCGATCGAATATGGTCTCGAGCTTGGTCGACTTGTCAACGACGTGCACGGGCGTCGTGATCTTGCCGCAATCGTGCAGGAGGCCCGCCATCAAGAGCTCCTGCCTGTCGCGCTCCGTCATCGAAAAGCTGGCAAGCGGGCCGGTCGTGGTTTCGCTTGCGGCATCAGCGAGCATCATGGTCAGCGTCGGCACGCGCTGGCAATGACCGCCGGTATACGGCGATTTATCGTCGATGGCGACGTTGATGAGGTTGACGAAGGCGAGAAACAGCTGCTCAAGGCGGTCGACCAGGATCTTGTTTTCAATTGCAATCGCGGCTTGCGCTGCCAGCGCCTCGATGAACTGCTGGTCGTCGACGGTAAAGCGCACCGTCTTGCCGGTCGCATCGCGTGCATTGATCAGCTGCAGCACGCCAATCAGCTGGTCGTCGTGGGCAATCATCGGCACGGTCAGAAACGATTGCGAACGATAGTTGTTGGCAGCATCGAAGTGGCGCGCCCCCTGAAAATCGAATCCCTCGGCGGCATAGGCATCGTCGACACGGACACTGCGCCTCGCCAGCGCGCAATAGGCGACGACCGATTTGCGATTCTCGCCACCGCTTGCGTCGTAGAGCGGCATGATGGGAAAGTTCGCAGGCGTGCCTGACGAGCCGCCCAGCTGCAGCCCGAGCGATTCGTTTTGGACAAGATCGAAGCTCAGGCCGCGACCATCCTCGGTCGCGCGATAGAGCGTGCCGCCGTCGGCGTTGGTGGCCTGGCGCGCAGACTGAAGAATCGACTCGAGCAGATTGGTGAGATTGCCCTGCTCGGCAAGCGAGCGTGCGATCTCGCTAAGCCACGCGAGACGCGACGAATCCCGAACACTGGACATCTGGTTCATGTCGGATGATTCTGACGGCAACCGTGGCGCCGGGCAAGGTAAAAAATTCTCGTCCAAAAGGTGAAGTAGTCGGGGAAACGGCGGCAAAGGGCATGCAAAACACCGATCCAGCCTCGCATTGCCTTGGGCAAACGCGGCAAGGCGGGGCGCGAGGCCGAGCCGATTTGAGGCATACTTTCACCCCTTCCTCTCCGTAGTTCAACGGATAGAACGCGTGCCTCCTAAGCGCGAAATACAGGTTCAATTCCTGTCGGAGGGACTCGCCGCTACGGCAATTCGGCTTCGCGGGCAAAAGACCACGCCGCATGCGGCAAGTGGCCCGCATAAAAAAAACGCTGGGGCGCCCGAAGGCGCACCAGCGCGTTGATCGGAGCCGATCCCGCTCTAGGGCATGAGAACCTTGTCGACGACGTGGATCACGCCGTTGGACTGGAACACATCGGCGATCGTCACATGGGCGACGCCGCCTTTGCTGTCTGTCACGGTCACGCCACTTGGCGTTGCCATGACAATCAGGTCTTCACCCTGAACGGTCTTGAGCACCGCCTTGCCGCCGTTGGCCGCAGCCATCGCTTTCAGATCGGCCGCGTCATGGCGACCGGCAACCACGTGGTAGGTCAGGATCTTGACGAGGGTGGCCTTGTTCTCGGGCTTAAGCAGCGTATCGACGGTGCCCGCTGGCAGCGCATCGAAGGCTTCGTTGGTCGGCGCGAACACGGTAAACGGTCCCGGGCCTTTGAGCGTATCGACAAGACCACCGGCCTTGACCGCTGCAACCAGTGTCGTGTGATCCTTCGAGTTGACGGCATTATCGATGATGTCCTTGTTGGGATACATCGGGGCACCGCCGACCATCACTTGCGCTTGCGCGTGGGCTGCGACTGCAGATAACGAAAGTGCGAAGGCGAGCGCGAGCCGGCCGAAAATGGAACTTTTCATGGATTGAATCCTCTCTGTTATGCGAATGGGCGTGCGTGTTACGGTGACTTCTACGCAGACCGTCTCCGTACGGTTTCAGCCAGATTCACAATCTCTGCGACTTTTCATGACGCAGCGCGGCAATCGCAACGTTCAAAGGAAGTGCGATCCCGCCACAAAGAAGAGGTCAAAAAGGCACGCCGCCTGGGCTAGTGGTGGCGATTCAGGAAATCCTGCAGCTGGTCGGGCGCGATTGGCTTTACGAAGTAGTGATCGAAACCGGCGCGGCTGGAATTCTCCCGGTCGCGCTCTTCGCCGTAGCCGGTCAAGGCGGCCACGATCATTGGCGGCACGGCATCTAACGCACGCAACTCTTTCACCACCTGGTAGCCATCCATGCCCGGCAGACCGACATCACAAAAGACCACGTGCGGGCGGAATTCGCTTGCCAGCGCCAACGCCGCCCGGCCATCCATGGCCTGCGCCACTTCGAATCCCAGCATCTCAACCAGCATCGCCAGGGAATCATTGGCATCCTGGTTATCCTCCACGATCATTACGCGGCGCTTCACGTCTGACATTACCTGATCCTTATAGCGACGAGCGTGTTGTCCAGTTTTGCTATTCTTGTTCAGAGGCGCAAAAACAGTGCGAAAGACTTTACAACATCTGGCGTCAGAAATTGCCCCAAGTTTCACTTTTGCAGGAATTCGTTAACAAATGTCATCAGCACGATGACTTGGCGAATGCGCTGGCAAAAATCTCGACACTTGCATCGACATGACTTACGCTCGGATCATGGCCGAAAAAATGGTGGGTGCGCGAACACTCACGGGAGATTAGGTTGGACGAGAAGGCGTTGACCTTCACCGAGGTCTTTCAGAACATGCTCGGTGAAGAGAGGGTAAGCGAAGACGCGGTCGAGCTCGAACGACCCCTCTTCGATTACAACTTCTCTCGCGCTGACCTTGCCCTTGCCCTCGAACAGGGCCAGTTTGAAATGTATTACCAGCCGAAGATGCGCTCGAGCGATCGCGCGCTCGCCGGTGCCGAGGCGCTTTTGCGCTGGAATCATCCAATTCACGGCATGCTTTCGGCCGATCAGTTCGTGCCGGTTGCCGAGGCGACTGAATTCATCCAGGAAATGGGGGCCTGGGTGGTCAGGCAGGTATGTCGCTTTAATGCCACCTTGCGCACCGCCCATCCCGGCTTTGACGGGCGCATCTCGCTCAATGTGTCACCGGCCCAGTTCAACCAGCCGGCCTATCTGTCTGCGGTCCTGCGTGCCACTGAACGCTTCGGGCTTCCCAATCACCTGCTTGAAATCGAACTGACCGAGACCGGTGTGCTGCGCGATTTGGCGCAGGCCGCCGAACTCATGACGATGATTCGCGGCTACGGCATCTCGATTGCGATCGACGACTTCGGCACCGGCTTCAGCTCGCTTCAGATCCTTGCGCGCCTGCCAATTTCGACGGTCAAGCTCGATATCAGCTTCATCCGCCAGATCAGGCATTCCGAAGTCGACCGCAAGATCGTGCGCAGCCTCCTGCAGCTTTGCAAGGAACTTGGGCTGGAAAGTGTCGCCGAGGGCGTCGAATCAGACGAGCAGGCTGACATCCTCACGGCCTGGCGCTGCGACTACCTGCAGGGCTTTCTTTTCTCCAAGGCCGTACCGGAATCCGAATTTTTACGGCTTTTGGCCTAGATCGTCGCGCGCGCGGGCCTACAATACTGACCCCACGGCGGCGAGTCCGCCGAGCCGGCCACGATGCCTGAGTCATGCCCCAACACCTTCTTTCGCTCGAACGTCTGCTGCAGTTTCACGACGCCCTGATCACGAGCGACGGTCAGCACACGGATGGCGCCTTGCCGCTCTCGCAAGACCAGCAATTGAGCCGGGCCATCGTCGACAACCACCGCTTTAATTGCCTGCTTTGGGCCGAAGAGGATCTGGCGCGCAGGCTCGATGTTCCCGATAGCGCCATTGCCGCCAACAAGCGCGCCATCGATGGCTTCAACCAGAAACGCAACGATGCCACCGAGCGCATCGACGAGGCGCTATTGAATCACCTGGCTTCGATCGTGCCCCAGGCCACGGCCAGCCAGAATTCGGAAACACCCGGCGCGATGATCGATCGACTGTCAATTTTGGCATTGAAGACGTATCACATGCGCCTGCAAACACTCAGGCGCGACGTCGACGATCAGCATCGCCGACGCTGTGCGGAAAAGCTCGAGCTGCTGCTTGAGCAGCGTCGCGACCTGAGCTTGGCGCTCGAGCGCGTGCTTAGCGGCTGCGTCAGCGGCGAGACCTACTTCAAGGTCTATCGTCAGTTCAAGATGTACAACGACCCGAGCTTGAATCCCCAGCTCTATGGCAAGGCCAGCCCGCAGTGAGCGTGCGCGCCCCTGCCGCATGGGATGATTGGTATCAGCGAGCGCTTGACCCGGAAGCAAGAATACTGATCGTGCAGCGCGAGAACATCGGCGATCTCGTGCTGTCGACGCCATTTTTCAGGGCCCTGAAAACGGCATTGCCCAACGCCACGATCGATGTCCTGGCCAATAGCTATAACGCACCGGTGCTAGACGGCAACAGCGCCATCAACACCTGCTATGCGTACACCAAACTCAAGCATCGCAAACCCGGGCAGTCGCGCCTTGGCATCGTCTTTGATACCTGGCAACTACGTTCCACCTTGCGCGCAAACCACTACGACCTTGCCATCGTCATGGGCGCGCGACTCTCGGCGCACGCTTTGGCGCTGGCGCGCGCGGCGCGCGCGCGCCACATCGCCGCCTTCGTTGGGCAAGGTGCGAGCAGCGATGGCGTCGACCTGCCCGTTGCGATCACCGGCTTGCCCGAGCACCCACCCCGGCTGCACCGCTTCCTGCTCGAAAAGCTGCTGCCAGAGGCGGCCCGCGCCGGCTTGCCGCCCAGCCTGCCGGCCTGCGAAGTGACGGTCGATGCCGCCTTGAGGCAGGACATCGCCAAAGGCGAGAATCTCGGGCCCGGGGACATGCTCTTCGCCTTTCACATCAGTGCGCGCAAGCTCGATCAGCGCTGGGGCACCGAGCAGTTCGCCGAGCTGATGCACCGTGCGCACAAGCGCCATGGCGCGCGTCTTCTCCTGCTTTGGGCGCCAGGCGCCGCAGGCAACCCGACCCACCCTGGCGACGACCAAAAGGCCGAAGAGCTGCTCGCGCTGACATCCGATCTTCCTGTCATCGCACGCCCGACCGAATCGCTTGCCGGGCTGATCGCCCTGCTCTCCTTTGCCAGCCTTGTGGTTTGCAGTGATGGCGGCGCGATGCACATTGCAGCCGCCCTGAAAAAGCCGCTGGTTTGCATGTTTGGCAATTCGGATCCTGAAGTCTGGCAGGCCTGGGCAACGCGCCAGGTCATTTTGCGCGACCCCTCGCACAAGGTCGCAGCGCTTGCAGTCGATACCGTCGAGGATGCACTCAACACGCTTTTGAAGAACCCGGCGTGAAGATCCTTGTTCTCAAGCGCGACAAGCTGGGTGATCTGCTTCTGACGTCGCCGCTCTTTGCGAAACTCAGGCTCGCCTATCCCGAAGCACGGATCGAACTTCTGGCCAGCGAATACAACGCGTGGGTGGCGCAAGGCAATCCCAACCTCGACATCATCCACGCCTATCCGCGCGTGCGCATCGGGCGGCGCGTGGCTGTGGGCGCGGCCTTGCGCCAGCTCGTCCAGTTCTCAAGACTCAGGCGCAACCACTATGACCTCGTCATCGTTGCACAAGGCGAGGATTCAGCGCGGGCCATCGAGCGCGCCTTGTGGCTCTCGGCCAGGCGCGTCATTGCCTATGCGTCCAAACCCGCACGCTACGGCAAGAAGCTGACCGATGCGCTCGCCCCTCCAGACGGCGGACATGAGGCCGAGCGGCTCCTGGGCCTGCTGCAGCCGCTTGGCATTGACACGCGACTTGACGACGCGGCACCGTTTTTCGAATTGCCGCCAAGCGCAAAGAGCCAGGCGCGATCGTGGCTTGGCACGCAAGGCATCGAGCCGTCCCGCTATATTGTGCTCGGGCTTGGCGCAAGACGCGCGAGAAAGCAGCCCACGACCGAGCAGATTGTGCGCTGGATCGAGCATGTCCAAGCCACCTACGGCCTGCCTACCGTCTTCATGTGGACACCGGGTGCCTCCAACAGCCCGCTCTATCCGGGGGACGACGCCATCGCCGAGCCGGTGCTCAAGGCCAGTCCCAAGGGGCTTGTGCCTTTTCGCGGTCCCTTGCAACCTGCGCTTGGCCTGATCTGGGACGCGAGGACCAGCATCTTTCCCGATAGCGGTCTCATGCATTTCGCCTCGGCAAGCCAAGGCCGCGTCCTCGGGCTTTTCGGTGACACGCCTGAATTTGCCGCCAAATGGGCGCCGCTTGGATCAGACTCGATGCACCTGATCGCGCCACGCGTCTCGGAGATGGACGACGTGCATGTCTTTGATGCACTGGCGGCGCTGATCAACAAGCGAGCCTAGCGGATGCGGGCGCCGCCATCGACCACGATCGCCTGGCCGGTGATATACGCTCCGGCGCGACTGGCAAGCATCACGGCGATACCGCCGATGTCATCGGGCTCGCCAATACGTCGAAGCGGCAATTCGCTCTCGACCATCGCCCTGACCGCGGGATCCTCATGGATCGCGCGAGCAAAATCGGTCCGCACCACCCCCGGTGCAATGCAGTTCACGCGAATATTGTCCGGGCCGAACTCGACTGCGAGATTGCGCGCAAGCTGCATGTCGGCCGCCTTCGACAGGTTGTAGGCGCCAATCACCGCGGAGCCGTGCAGACCGCCAATCGAAGAGACCAGGACGATCGCACCATCGCGCTTGGCGGCCATATCCGGGCGCACCCGATTGCATAGCCATATCGCGCTCAAGACGTTGTTGTGCATGACCTTGGCGAACACCTCGTCGGTGAGGCCCGTCGTCGGGCCGTAGTAAGGGTTGCTGGCCGCGTTGCACACGAGGATATCAATCGGACCAAATTCCTTGCGGGTGGTGGCAACCAGCGCCTCGACGTCGTCAAGGCGCGAGATATTGGCGGCAATCGCCAGCGCGCTTAGGCCTTCACCCCGAAGCGCCTCGGCCACAGCCTCGGCAGCGTCGCGCTTGCGGCTTGAGACCATCACGCTTGCGCCGGCGCGCGCGAGCTGCTCGGCGATCGACTTGCCGATGCCACGACTCGATCCGGTGACAATCGCAACCTTGCCCTGCAGATCAAAGATCTTCACGCCGAAGCTTCAAGTTCGGCAAGCGGGACATCCTCGTAGTCGCCAGCGACCGTGCTGTCCTTGCGCGCGCTCCTGTCCAGGGTGCGGCAGAGCGCGCTTGCCACGACCGAGACGGCGATGTTCAGAATCAGTGCATAAAGGGCCGCATAGCCCGGGATGGTCAGAGCGCCAACGTGCAGGTTGTAGTTTGCATTCTTGAATTCATTGCTATAGGCAACCCAGGTGCCAAAACCGATACCCACCAGCCAGCCCAACAGCAGGCCACGGTGATCAAGCCAGCGCGTATAGAGCCCGAAAATGATTGCCGGCAGGGTCTGGATAATCCAGATGCCGCCTAGGAGCTGCAACTGGATCGCATACTGCTGGGGCACGCCGACGATGAAGATCAACGCGCCTGCCTTGACGACCAGGGAGACCGTCTTTGCCACCTTCGCTTCCTGCGCGTGAGTGCAATCGGGCCGGATGAACTCCCGGTAGATATTGCGCGTGAAGAGATTCGCGGCGGCAATCGACATGATGGCCGCCGGCACCAATGCGCCGATGGCGATTGCGGCAAAGGCCACGCCGACAAACCAGCTCGGGAACATGTGCAAGAACAGGGCCGGCACTGCGAACTGCGCCTTGTAGGTCTTGAAATACGGCGCGTATTCGGGCAGCTTGTCAACGCCCGCGACGTAGGCCATGTAGCCCAGTAGCGCGATCAGCCCGAGGAGTAACGAGTAGGCCGGCAGCAAAACCATGTTGCGGCGGATGGTATTGCCGTCCTTGCTGCTCAATACCGCCGTGATCGAGTGCGGATAGAGGAACAGTGCAAGGGCCGAGCCCAGTGCCAGCGTTGCGTAGGCCGAAAATCCATTCAGGCTATCTGCACTCGGTGCCTTGAGCAAAAGGCGATCGATCGGGATCCTGGCGAACATCGCGGCAAAGCCGCCCAGTCTTGCCGGGATGATGAACATCGCCGCGATGATCGTGACGTAGATCAAGGTGTCTTTCACAACCGCAATCAGGGCCGGCGCGCGCAGCCCGCTGCTGTAGGTATAGGCGGCAAGGACAATGAAGCTGATGACAAGCGGCATCTCCCCGATCCAGCCTTCGGTCGGAAAGCCAAGCGCCGCAATCACGACCTGAATGCCCACGAGTTGCAAGGCAATGTAGGGCATCGTCGCGATGATGCCGGTAACGGCGATGGCCAGCGCCAGGAGCGGGCTCTGGTAGCGGCCGCGAACGAAGTCCGCCGGTGTCACATAGCCATGACGCCTTGACACCGCCCAAAGCCTTGGCATGACGAGAAATGCGAACGGATAAATCAGGATCGTGTACGGTACCGCGAAAAATCCGAGCGCGCCGGCACCGAACACCGCCGCCGGAACGGCAATGAAAGTGTAGGCGGTGTAGAGATCCCCGCCGATCAGAAACCACGACACCATGGTGCCAAAGCGGCGTCCGGCAAGGCCCCATTCGTTAAGATTTGCCAGGTCGCCCCGGCGCCAGCGCGCAGCGACAAAGCCCAAAACCGTGACCAGCACGAAGAAAAAAATGAATACGCCGATGGCGACCATGTCCATGTGCTACTCCGGCTCAGGGTCGCGTCATCGTGAAGACAACGGCGACGATAATCGAGGACAAGGCCACCCAGAGCAGCTGGTACCAGTAGAAGAACGGGAATCCGAGCCACGCCGGCTCGGCCGAGTTGTAAGACGGCACCCAAAGCATCGCGATATAGGGCAGCGCGAGAAGAAGCAACCACGCCTTGCCGTGTGATTTGGACTGCATAAGTCTCCCGATCGTTTTTTCGGCGCGTGGATTCTCGCCGGTTGTTCTTGGTGGACGCGAAGGCGCCGCTCGGCGTCAATTGTAACGAGGCCGCGCGCTCGGCCACGTCAGGGAAATCCCGCACTACTACGCAACGACTCCGAAGCGCCGTTGCCAGCGCACGCAGACATGCACCGCTGCGATCACAACCCAGGACGCAAGCTTGAGCGAAGGCGGCATGAAAGGACGCCTGACATCGAGCAGAAGCGCGCTTCGCACCTCGCTGCTGTGATTGCGAACTTCGTGGACAAACGTGTCGTCCCAGAGCAGGCACTGGCCCTCTGAGAGCGCGTGGCGGCGGCCTTCGATGGTCAACACCGCCGCGGGCTCGCCGTTCTCGTCTAAGGGCACGCGCAGGCCGAGATGAAAGCGCATGACACCGCGAAAGGGGCCGCGATGCGCGGGGATGTGCTTGCCCGGAGCAAGAAACGAGATCGAGGCGGAGATCACTTCCGGGTGATCACGCAAGAGCGCAGCCAGCGTCGGGCAGCGTGCAAGATTGGAGGTGATCGCAACACCATAGGCCTTGAGCACAAAAAGACGCCAGTCACGCTCGTCGTTGGCCGATATTTCTGCCTGTGACGGCATGAGTTCATGAAAACGCGGCACGCGATCCAAGCCTTGGGCGATCGCATCGGTCTCAAGCGCAATTGCATGCCAGGCGGCCTGAAAATCTCGCCCCGCCGGAAACATCACGGCCGCATCGAGTACCGATGCGCCCGTCATGCGACGATCAAAGACACCGCGAACGACAGCGCCAGCCCAATCGTAGATGCGACTCATGGCAACACCTGCGTGCAGTCAGCGGGCCTGGCCAACCAGGCTTGCGACGAGGCGCGCCAGTTCGAGCCGCAACACCTTGCCGCCGGACCCCCGCGGAATCTTGTTCAATCGCAATATGCGAATGTGACCAAAATTTCCGCCCAGATGCCTGCCGACTGCCGTGGCAAGCTGGCTGTCGTCACCAGGCGCATCGACCACGGCAACGTAGAGTTCGTGAATCCCGTCGGGCCCGGGAATGGTGCACACGGCAGAATCGCCCGCGATAGCGCCGCGCATGAGCAAATCCTCGATTTCTTCAGCGGCGACCTTGAGGCCGCCGACATTGAGCATCGCGTCGGGTCGGCCAAGCACGAGCAGGCGTCTTGGCGACACGATTTTGCCCATGTCGCCCGTATCAAACCAGCCGCCTTGCAGATAGCGACGATCGTGCTCGGGCTCGAGATAGCCCGATATCTGCGACGCAGAGCGAACACGAATGCGGCCCAATTCGCCATCGGGCAGCACCTTGCCCTCGTCATCGACGACCTCGACTTCGACATCGGGAAGAATATCTCCTGCGCCATCGGCATCGACGACCGAGATCGGCCCGGTTTCATTGGCGCCGTAACCGTCGTGCACGGTTGCATGCAGCTTGCCCACCGCGCGGCTGCGCAATGCCAGAGACAGTCGAGCGCCCATGGAAATCAGGACCAGGGGGTGCGTCGGTGCATAGTCCTGTGGCAGAACATCAAGCAGATGCCTCACATGGATCGGCAAAAGCACGATGTGAGTGGCACGCGCGAGCACCACCGCGGCGGCCATGCCGGCCTGGAACATGACGCATCCGCGCATGCGCAGGCAGGCGCGCGCAGTCGAGTACACGCCGCCCACGGTAATCGGCATGGCGACGACAAAGCGGCTTGCACGATGAAGCCCGTATTGCCAGATGCGGTCGTGCTCACGCAAGGTCAGCGCTTTAGCCGGAAGGCGCATGGCCTTGGCTGCGCCCGTCGTGCCTGACGTCGTCAGGACATATCCGCGTCGCTCCACCGCCGAACCCACTGCCAGCGCTATCCCTTTCACAGCCATCGCGGCACGCAACCATTGCGGCGTGAGCTTGCCAAACGGCACGCCGGCGACCGGCGCTTCAGGCGCAAGAATCAGATCGCAGTGAACCAGGACCTTGTCGATGCCGGGATCGCTGGGTTGCATGAACGGCAATGTGACGACACCGAGCGCCTCGAGCGCGAGCATGGTCATGAAATGCAGATAATCGTCCGGACAGGCAACGCCGACAAGTTTGCCAGGACTGATCGGCAGGCTGCGCAGGGCGGCAATCAGCGCCGACAGGCGCTCCAGAAGCTCGCCGTAGGTCAATTCAACGCCATCGGCATGGATCGCAGGCGAAGCCGGACTGCGGCGCGCATGAAACGCGATGACTTCGAGCATCATGGTCGGCAAGACTCAAACACGAAGGTTCACGGTGAAAACATGGGCAGGCACAGAACCTGCGAAGAAGCCTCATTATGAATACACAACGTGATCGACATCGCGGCGCCTATTTATCCGCCGCTGCGGGCAGCTACAGTGCACCCTATCTCGATTTGTCGTACTCGGTTGACACCGACCAGTTGAGTCAGGAGCCGATCGTAACCCGCGACGGCGCAAGGTTTACGATTTTCATCGATGAAATCCCGTTTGAGTTTGCAATTACGCGACAGGCGCTTGAGGACATCGAGGGCGCGCGCTGCGCGCAACCCGATCTCGCTCAGATATTCTTTCGCCATCGTGAAAGCATTGAAGCCATCGCGCGCGAGTTAGTCGACGCCGGTGTGCGTTGGCCCAATCTCGTGATTCGCATGCAAGACGTTGGCGTTGGGCAGCGCTCATAGATCGCTTCAGACACCGAGCCCTGCGAGATGCGGGGCAAGAAAAAGGCGCCCGATGGGCGCCTTTTTCTTGCCTGCTGCTGTTGCGACCGGTCAACGTTCCCAGTAATGGTGATAGCCATATCCGTAGCCATAATACGGCCCCCTTTCGGGAACGACAACGCAACCTGACACAGCGGCAACGCTGATCAGGGCAGCGCTTGCAAGCACGATGCGGCGAAGAATGGTTTTCATGTTTTTCTCTTTAGAACGACTGTCCTTGTTAGGTCCTCTGCCCGCCTTGTGGTTCCTGCCTAAGATGTGACAGCGAGTAACGGGAATGAGAGGTGTCGCCGCGACTTGCGATGCCGCTATGCGCGTCAGTTTGCGATTGACCATTGGCGGCATCCCGTTTGCTCCATCCGTTTTCGCCGCGCGCCCAGCCAAGCTGCCAAGACGCCGAGGCAGACGTTGCATTAAACGCGATTGCGTCGGTCAAATAAACCGTGGTATCTGTGCGTGGCTTTGTCACCTCTCTGAAGTGAACGTTGCCAAGGACACTGATGGCGCAGGCTTCGCGCGACACCCGTTTTGCCCGCTGGGCCAAGGCGCTTGGCCCAGGCCTTATCACCGGCGCCGCCGACGACGATCCCAGTGGCATCGCCACCTATTCCCAGGCCGGTGCGCAATTCGGCTACGGTCTGCTCTGGACCCTTTTGCTCACCTACCCCCTGATGGTCGGCATCCAGATCATCAGTGCGCGCATCGGCCGCGTCAGCGGCCGCGGACTGTCGACCAATCTCGCCTTGCACTTCCCGCGCTGGCTGCTGTATTTCGTCATCGGATTGCTGCTCACCGCCAACACCATCAATATTGCGGCGGACGTGTCTGCCATGGGCGCCGCCATGGCGCTCTTGGTGCCTGGGCCAGCACAGCTTTACGCCGTGGCATTTGGCGTCATTTCGGTCCTGCTTCAGGTCTTCATCTCCTATCACCGCTACGTTTCGATCCTGAAATGGCTCACGCTCGCGCTGCTCTCCTACGTCGCGACGGTGCTCGTCATCGATGTCCCCTGGGTCGAAGTCATAGCCGGAACCCTCATCCCCAGGATTTCCTTTAAAGCCGATTACGTCGTGACCGTGGTTGCGGTGTTTGGCACGACCATCAGTCCGTACCTGTTCTTCTGGCAGGCCTCACAAGAGATCGAGGACATGGCCGCACTGCCTGGCGCAGCTGCCCTGATCGACAAGCCGTTTCAGGCGCGCTCGAGTTTTCGCCGCATCGCCATCGACACCACGATTGGCATGGGGTTTTCCAACCTGGTGGCATTTTTCATCATGGTCGCCACGGCTGCGACGCTAAACGCTCATGGCGTGACGGACATCCAGACCTCGTCGCAGGCCGCCGAGGCACTGCGACCGATCGCGGGCGATTTCGCTTTCTCGCTGTTTAGCGCCGGCATTATCGGCACCGGGCTTCTGGCCATCCCGGTGCTCGCCGGATCGGCGGCCTACGCCATCGCCGGCGCGTTTGATTGGCCAAGCAGCCTTGAGCTCAAGGTGCGACAGGCCAAGGGGTTTTATTCGATCATCGCGCTGTCAACGCTAAGCGGTGTCGCCCTTGGCTTCACGCCGATTGACCCGATCAAGGCGCTGTTTCTAAGCGCGGTCCTCAATGGCGTGCTGTCAGTGCCGATCATGGTCGTGATGATGGTGATGGCAAGCAGCGTCGCCATCATGGGCAAATTTACCCTGGGGCCGGGACTGCGTGCCCTGGGCTGGATCGCTACAGCGGTGATGGGCGTGGCGGTCGTGGCGATGTTTGCGACGATGTAGCCAAAAGCACCCTCGACAGTCCAAGGCACGCGTTGCATGTCACAATGCGCGCTCGATCAACCGTCCCTGGCTGACCGCAGGAGCGCGCCCGGCGCGCAACACATCATGATCCGTCTGATACCACTCGCTCGCGCTGCGATCGTCGTCTTAGCCCTCGTAGGCGGTGTCGCCGCGCTGGCGGCATCTCCTGCCCATCGTGGCGGAAAACTCAGGCTGCTTGCGACTTCAAGCGGCGGCACGATCGATCCGCAAGTCAACTACACGCTGAAATTCGCGCAGGTCTACGTCAGCATCTATGACGGCCTGGTCTCGTTTAAGAAAGCCTCCGGCACGGAAAGCGTCAAGGTCGTACCCGATCTTGCCGAAGCCATTCCGACGCCGACCGATAGTGGCAAGACCTTCGTCTTCAAACTGCGCCGCGGCATTTATTTTTCCAACGGCCGCGAGGTGACGGTTGACGATGTCCAGGCCTCGTTTCGCCGCATCTTCAAGGTGCTCTCGCCCACCGCCGGCACGTTCTATAACCAGATCGTCGGTGCCAGCGCCTGTATCAAGACGCCGGCCACGTGCACGCTTCTAGGCGGGGTCGTGACCGATGCCAAGGCCAACACGGTGACCTTTCACCTGCTCAAGCCCGATGCCGAGTTCCTCGACAAACTTGCCTTTGCCCACGCCGTGATCTTGCCCGCCGATGCCTCCCCGCATGACGTCGGCGTGCTGCCGATCGCGGGCACCGGGCCTTACATGATCGCGTCCTACGACTCGCTCAAGCAACTGCGCCTGGTGCGCAATCCCTACTTCAAGGTGTGGAGCGAGGATGCCCAGCCCGATGGCAACGCCGATGAGATCGACTACGACTTCGGCCTCGCAGCCGAGGACGCGGTAACGGCGATCGCCAATAACCAGGCGGACTGGATGTTCGAAGAGATCCCGGCCGACCGGCTCAACGAACTGGGCACGCGCTACGCCAAGCAGCTGGTCATCACGCCGCTCACCGCAAACTACTACCTGCCGATGAACGTGCATCTCGCCCCCTTTGACAATATCAAGGTGCGCCAGGCTGTGGCGTTTGCCATCGACCGCAAGGCCGCAGTCAAGCTCATCGGTGGCGCCAACCTTGCAACGCCAAGCTGCCAGATGCTGCCTCCTGGCATACCCGGGTATGAGCCCTACTGCCCCTTCACGAAGAATCCGGGTGCGACTTGGTCTGAGCCCGACCTCGAAAAAGCCCGTCAACTTGTCAAAGAGTCCGGCACCGCCGGAATGAAAGTCGTCTTCGTCACATCCGACGTGCCCATCGGTCGTGCCCTTGGCACCTACATGCAAGGCGTACTGAATGACATCGGCTATGACGCCACCGTCAAGGTGCTGGCCCAAAGCCTGCAGTTGACCTACATCCAAAACACCAATAACAAGGTGCAGATCTCGCTTTTTCCCTGGTACCAGGACTATCCGCAGCCCTCCGACTTTCTCAATGTGCTGCTGTCGTGCGCCAGTTTCCATCCGCAAAGCGATGCATCCATCAACGTCAGCGGCGCGTGCGATCCGGCGCTCGACGCCCAGATGGCACACGCGCTGGATCTCTCGCTTAGCGATCAGAATGCCGCCAATGCAGCCTGGGCTGCCATCGATCGCAAGGTCACGGATGCGGCTTACATGGCCTCGGTATTCATTCCCAAACACCTCGATTTCATCTCCAAGCGCGTCGGAAATTTCACCTTCAGCAGCCAGACCTACTTCGTACCCGCACTGGCCTGGGTTCAGTAGTCGATGGCGGTGACCGATTTAGGCGCAGACACGATTGCGCCTGCAATGACGAAAACGCCGCGCGACAGCGAAGGCGTCTGGAGCATCGCATGGCACAAGCTTGCGCGCGATCGCCTGGCGGTCGTAGGCGCCCTGATTTTCGCAGCCATTGTTCTGGCCGCAGCGCTTGCACCGGTCTACGCAACCTACGTTGCGCACACGGATCCGTTCCATTCCAATATCAATGGCGAGATCGTCATCGACGGCAAACCGGTTGCAGTGCTCGCGTCGTCAACCGAAGGCTTGGGTCTTGGCCAGACGCCGATCGGTCCCACCTGGCGCGGTGCCTACCTGCTTGGCGCTGACGACCAGGGGCGCGATGTCGCAGCGCGCATGTTCTATGGGGGTCGTGCATCACTTCTGGTGTCATTTGGTGCGACTGCAATCTGCATCGTGCTGGGTGCCGCGCTTGGCATCACGGCCGGCTTCTTCGGTGGCCTGATCGATTCGATCACCTCGCGCGTTCTTGAAATACTGTGGGCCTTTCCGGTCTATCTCTTTGCCATTTCGCTGTCGATTGTCACCATCTCGCAAGGCTTGACGATTGGCTGGGTGACGATTGAGGCGAGCAGCCTTTTGCTGCCCACGCTGATCATTGGCATCATCTATACGCCTTACATCGCGCGACCGGTACGCGGCCAGGTGCTGGCCTTAAGGCGTACCGATTTCGTGCTTGCCTCGATTGGCATTGGCTGCCCCACCGGTCGCATCCTCCTGCGCGACATCTTTCCGAACATCGCTCCCTCCCTGATCGTCATGGTGCCCTTGATGGTCGCGCTCAACATGTTGACCGAGTCGGCCCTGTCCTTTCTTTCCATCGGCGTGCAGGCCCCAAATGCCAGCTGGGGCACGATCATCCAGGACGGTCAGGGCCTGCTCTACACGCGTCCCCTGGTCGCCATCGCGCCTGGCATCGCCATTGTCATTACCGTACTCGCCCTGAATGTTCTTGGCGATGGCATGCGCGACGCACTCGATCCGCGCTCAAGCGCTCGAGCAGGAACTGCAGCGCCATGATCCTGATGCTCATCAGGCGCCTGCTGCAAATGCTCTTTGTCATGTTCGGCATCAGCGTTCTCGCCTTTGCGATCTTCTTCGCAACGCCAGGCGCAGACCCGTCTGCGCGCATCGCCGGCCGCAACGCCACGCCTGAGACGCTGATCCAGGTTCGCCACGATTTCGGACTGGATCGTCCGTTGCCGGTGCAATACGCGCTCTTGATGAAACGCCTTTTCATTACTGGTGATCTGACCTCCTTCGTCAATCGCGGCCAGGAAGTGATCCCCGAGATCGTCGCTTCAACGCCGGTGACTTTGTCCCTGGTGCTTGGCGCTGCCCTGATCTGGATCGCGGCCGGCGGCCTGATTGGCGTGCTTGCAGCAGCCACGCGAGGCAGCTGGCTTGATCGCGGCCTGATGATCGCGGGCATGATCGGCGTATCGATGCCGGTCTATTGGCTTGGCAGCGTGATTAACCTCTTCGCGCAAAGCCGCCTGCACGACTCGGCGCTGTTTTCGTGGGTGCCCCCGCTGGGTTATATCGCGTTTGGCGATGATCCACTTGGCTGGTTCAAAACGCTGGTCATTCCCTGGTGCACGCTTGCCGTGCTCTATGCAGGACTTTATGGCCGCGTATTGCGTGGCGCGCTGATTGAATCACTGCAGGAGGATTATGTGCGCACGGCGCGCGCGAAAGGCTTGAGCGAATCGCGCATTTTGCTCAGACACGCGCTGCGCTGTTCGCTGATTTCGGTCGTGACGCTTTTCGGACTGGATTTTGGCGCCCTGGTGGGCGGTGGCGCTCTGCTTGCGGAAGTGGTCTTCTCGCTTCCAGGAATTGGCAAGCTGACATTCGATGCACTGCAAACGCTCGACTTGCCCGTGATCATGGCAACGGTGATCTACGCCTCCTTTTTCGTCGTCGCGAGCAATGCCGTGGTTGACATCGCCTACGGCTTCATCGATCCGCGGGTGCGCGATGCTTGAGGACAGCCCGCTGCTCGTGGTGCAAGATCTGTGTGTCTCGTTCCAGACTCGGCGTGGCCTCGTCAAGGCTGTCGATCACCTGTCTTTTCACCTCAAAAAAGGCGAGGTGCTGGGGGTGGTCGGAGAATCGGGATCGGGCAAATCGGTCTCGATGATGTCGGTCTTGGGCCTGATTGCCGATGCCAACGCGAAAATCGAGGGCTCGATCGTCTTTCGCGGCGAAGAGCTGATCGGTCTTTCAGGCCGGCGCCTTCGGGCACTGCGCGGCAGCGATATCGCCATGATTTTCCAGGACCCGATGACTGCGCTGACCCCGGTCTACACCATCGGCTGGCAAATCATCGAACAGATCCAGGCGCATCAGCCCCAGCCGCGCGCCAAGGCGCGCGAGCGCGCACGCGCGCTCCTTGCCGAAGTCGGCATGCCCAATCCGGATGCGCAGCTCGATCGCTTTCCGCATCAGCTCTCAGGCGGAATGCGCCAGCGTGCGGTCATCGCCATGGCGCTCGCGCTAAGACCGGCGCTGCTTATCGCTGACGAGCCGACCACGGCGCTTGACGTCACGGTACAAGCCCAGATCCTCGATGTCATCGATCACATGCGCAAGACACTGGGCTCGGCGGTCATTCTCATCACCCATGACATGGGCGTCGTCGCCGAGATGGCCGACCGCGTGATGGTCATGTATGCCGGGCGCGGCGTCGAGCTCGCAGGCGCCAGCGATCTCTTCGAAGATCCCTGGCATCCCTACACCTGGGCCCTTCTAGGTTCGATCCCGCCCCTTGAAGGGGCACGACCCAGACGGCTGCTTTCGATCCCGGGAAGTCCTCCCTCGCTGATTGATCTGCCGCGCGGGTGTGCCTTTGCTCCCCGCTGCCCATCGCGCTTTGAGGCCTGCGAGCGCCGCCCCGAACTATCGCCTGGCGATGTGCATCAGGCAGCGTGCTTCCTGGATCAGGCCGGGCGCATGCGCAACAAGGCCATCGCCAGCGAAAACGGCGTGCATCCAGCATGAGCGCCACACAGAAGCCGCAGGTGCTCGCCGCGCCGCCGCTGCTTGAAGCACGCGCGCTGACGAAACACTATGTCGTCGGTAGCCGACTGTCGCGCAGCGGCAAGAAGCTGGTGCGCGCGGTCGATGGCGTCGATTTACAGCTGATCACAGGCGAGACATTCGGGCTCGTTGGCGAATCGGGTTGCGGTAAATCGACGCTGGCGCGCTGCCTCGTCAGGCTGCAAAGCATTACATCGGGGTCGTTGATGTTCGAAGGGCGCGACATCACGTCGCTTTCCACGCGCGCGTTAAGGCCGCTGCGGCCGCGGCTGCAGATGGTTTTCCAGGACCCTTACGCCTCACTCAACCCGCGGCGCCGGGTGGGTGACCTGATAGCTGATCCCCTGCGCGTGCATACGCGCTTGTCATCCGTTCAGATCCGGGCCCGGGTTGCCGAGCTCGCCGACCTTGTCGGCCTTTCCCTGGAACAGATGGAGCGCTACCCGCACGAATTTTCCGGCGGCCAGCGGCAGCGTGTCGGAATCGCGCGCGCCCTGGCCCTGTCGCCGCGCATCATCGTCGCCGATGAGCCGGTCTCTGCCCTTGACGTCTCAGTGCAGGCGCAGATCATCAATCTTTTTGCCGACCTGCAAGAAAAGCTCGACCTAAGCTATGTCTTCATTGCCCACGATCTGAGTGTCATAAGACAGGTATCGACACGAGCAGCGGTGATGTATCTGGGCGCCATCGTCGAGATCGCACCGACGGCCACGCTTTACGCGTCACCTGCGCACCCTTACACCCGCGCCCTGATTTCGGCAGTTCCTGCGCCGTCTGTCAATCGCGCCAACCGGCAACGCGAGATTCTCGAAGGCGATCCGCCCGACCCCGCCAGCCCCCCGACCGGGTGCCGCTTTCATCCGCGTTGCTTCAAGGCCGAGGCGCGCTGCGCGAGCGAGCGGCCGCTGCTGCGGCAGATCGCGCCAGAACGGAGCGTGGCGTGCCACTTTCCACTCATCGAGGCAGCCGCGGGCAGCTAAACGTCGCGGCTGGCTCGGGCCACGCTTTTCGTCTTACTCGTGGTAGATGTGGTACCAGGACGCGCGCGCTGCCGGCTCGGCCTCATCCCATTCGAGCCTGGATGTGCCGCGCACGGCCGGATATTCGGCTTTGAGCTGCTCGCGCAAATCGTCAAACTGCCGGTCGTTGAATTCGGCTCTACGGGCTGCCGCGAGCTGATAGGCCGGTGCGTAGTCTTCATAGGCCATGCCGTCGGTGTAGTAAGCCTCGTCGGCAAAGCGTTTTTTCCAATGGTTTTCAACGATCGTGGGCTCATAGTGCTCGGCGAGACCCTTGCCCACCAGGCCGCCAGCCACAGCACCGACCGCGGCACCCACCACCGCGCCCAGCGGGCCTGCAGAGACGGTGCCGGCCACCACTCCTGCCGCAATCGCAGCGCCCACGGCAGCGCCACCGACGGCGGCACCAACGCCTACGCCCACGGGATGCGCCCCAGGGGTGCTCGTGATGGGGTCCTGGTTTTCCTGTTCGGCAATGGTGTGGTTCATGGTTTCTCCGTTTATTCAGTGGAGGCCGAGCAATTGACGTTCCCGGCACCCCGATGCTGCTAGGATGGACCGTCTATTGCCCCAGGTTGCATTGCCGTGATCGCATTGCTTGAGGCCCGTCGCGCCGGGCTCTTCACCCGTCCGTTTTTGCTCCCTAATCTGGTTTCTGGCCTGATCGTGGGCGTCGTGGCGCTGCCGCTCGCAATGGCCTTTGCCATCGCCTCGGGCGCAAAACCTGAACAAGGGCTCTACACCTCGATCGTGGCCGGCATTGCCGTGTCGGTATTTGGCGGATCGCGACTGCAGATCGCGGGGCCCACCGGGGCGTTCATCGTCATCCTTGCCGGCATCACCTCGCGCTACGGCTATGACGGCCTGCAAATCGCCACGCTGATGGCAGGCGTCATGCTCTTTTTGCTGGGTCGCGCCAAGCTTGGCGGCATCATCAAGTACATCCCCAATCCGGTCATCGTCGGCTTTACCGCCGGCATTGGCGTCATCATCTGGGTGGGCGAGTGGCATGACTTCTTTGGCTTGCCCGCGGTTACAGGCGCGCACTTCCACCAAAAGCTCCTCAATTCCCTTGAGGCGCTGCCCCATTTCGATCCCGCGACCTCGGCACTCGCCCTGTTTAGCCTTCTGATCCTGATCGTCTCGCCAAAGTTTCTCAAGCGCGTCCCCGGGCCCCTTGTCGCGATGGCGGTGGCGACCGCCCTGCAGAGCATTTTTCATTTTCCGGGTGTGGGCACGATCGGCAGCGTCTTTGGCGAGATGCCGCAGTCGCTGCCCAGCCTGCACTGGCCATCGATGACGCTTCCGCGCATCATCGAGCTGATCGGTCCGGCCTTTACCATCGCCATGCTCGGGGCCATCGAGTCGCTACTCTCAGCGGTGGTGGCCGACGGCATGACGGGCACCAAGCACGATTCCAATCAGGAACTGATCGGCCAGGGCATAGCCAACATTCTTTGCCCTCTTTTCGGAGGTTTCGCGGCCACAGGCGCCGTCGCTCGCACGGCCACCAACATCAGAAACGGCGGCTCGAGTCCGCTTGCAGGCATCACGCACAGCGTAACGCTGATCCTTGTGATCCTTTTTCTCGCCCCGCTCGCAAGCGACATCCCGCTTTGCTGCCTCGCTGCGATCCTGTTTGTGGTGTCGTATAACATGAGCGATCTGCCGCATTTGTT
>Ga0116229_10003281_pt1 | contig 26520 bp, 24 predicted proteins | sample S1TSphgellanicum_3_FD_87313 | JGI IMG/M metagenome (GOLD analysis project Ga0116229, IMG submission 87313) | Host-associated microbial communities from peat moss isolated from Minnesota, USA - S1T2_Fc - Sphagnum magellanicum MG | ecosystem: Host-associated > Plants > Peat moss > Unclassified... | reverse complement strand
AACTTCATAAGGAATGATGAATGCGTTTGGTTACATGGAGGGGTTTTTTTCTTTTCCAAAATATGATATTGGTGAACAAGGTGTTAGGTTAGTTTCTTTCTTCAGTAAAAAGTTGGTAATCATAGTTTTTTAACCTCAATTGTGTAATTAAGGGTGAGAAATTTCTAGAGGGTTAGGGGTAGAAGCAAACACCAAAATTTGTGGTGTTCAACAAAACATGGGTTTTGTTCTAATATTTAATGAGTAGCAATAATGTTTGAAATTAATGAAGCAGTTGACAGGGTGTCAATGAAAGGTCCATTAGAGATAAAACGATCTTCAAGCCTTATGAACATAAGATTAATTCGAGACAACTTAACGATTAAATAAATATTGTGATAGGATGACATTGGCAATGTGAATGTCGTAGTGAATGAAACATTTATTTAGAGTAGAGATAAGCTCAGTGAGGAGTTGCAATTACATGTTGAGTCCTAGGCTATGCTTCAGTGATAGTTTATAACTGCAAAAAATCTAGGATGCGTTGAATGGTGAAAACTAAGTAGTTTGCCTTGCTATTAAGAGGAAGTCGGCAAATTGGACTATGTAACCAACGGTAGTGGCCAACACCGAGAACTGAAAACCACACGAAGATAGAAGTGTTTTCAATTTCATAACAACCTTCACAGAAGGTTTCAGGTTCATCGTTAAAAGCGGGTCGACTTGTAACAAGATCACCAAGGTGTGAGAGTTTGAAAAAATGTAATAATACCAAACTCGAGGGGGTTCAACTTCAAGACAAACGCACACCTCTTGAAGTTTGGGATCTTCATCACGAAGAAGCTGTGTCAGTGTCAAATTTAGAAATGACTTTGGAACCAATTCTTCATTCACTTGTGCAGCTTAAGGCCCGTAAGATGTGGCCATATGTGACACCATAATTTCAAGGAAAGGAAAAGAGATTTTCAATCAAAATCAAATCAACCATGAATGTGTGGAAGATTTATTACATCGAGATGCGGGGTTGTAATTTATAGATCAAAGAAAAGGAAGGAAATGCATAAGTAACGGCCTAGAACCACGGTAAAATAAAATCTTAAAATCAATGGAAAAAATGAAGGTTTAAGTAAAATTTGTTGGGGGGAAAATGGGAAGAGGGGAAAAGGTGCTTCTCCTTCTCCTTCCATTGGCCATCAAGCATTGGAACCTTCCATTGGGCACCGAATTGAGATCTTCTTTCACCTCCTTCCTTTTCATTTTCTTTAAAAGGGAGAATTCGGATCATTGAACCTCTCTTTTCCCTAGAATAATTTTCAATTCAAATCTAGAGACTTGTTCCCACAACCTTGTTGAGGAAGAAAATAATGATAAGTCTTGGTAGATGGTAGGAAGAAGGAGTGTAGATTGGACATTTTATAATAGTTTTGAAAGAATGGAAGTGAGTAGGGATAGTGTTGGGAGGTTGAAATATCAGAAAAGTCTCACAAACCCTCTCGGGTTTGGTAGCATAACTTCTTACTAGTTTAGTTGCAGAGCTTAGGATTTGGTAGCAAGGTGCGCTTTGTAGTTAGCTTTCTAAGGAGCTAAAGCAAGCTAGATTTGAATAACATATGTGTTAGGAATAATATTTCAAGTGGTTAGTGGTTTGTAGCTAAGTTGAACATGTTATTGAACCCTTAAAGGTGGGTCTAAATGAATGACAATTTGACATAAAATTCTAAGATTTGAGGTGTTTGAGCTTAAAAAATAGACCCATTAATTTTAAATTGTAAATGATGTGACGCACTCCCAAGTTCCTAGTTAGACCCAAGTTGGGTTTAAGTTACTCAAATAGCAGAATTGTGAGGAATTTGGGGCACGCTCCCAGCTCTCAGCACTAAAAGGGGTAGAGGGGCGTGCTAAAGCTCCGGGATGGGACAATGAAGAACGATAAGTTTTAGTTATTTATTGGAACCTGCATCAAACCAACCAACAAATTGGTTAATTCACTTCTCGGAACACCTTTAGTGCTAAAACAAGCCACGGGCGGTCTGGACTCATAAGACTCACCACGACCCGGACTCAGGGGAAGCCACCACCTTCCCCCATATAGTATTCTCTGCACCTCTTCTCATGTCAATTTTCTTAGTTGATTTTTTAGCATTTCTTGATGGTGAAGATGAAAATAAGTTCAGATTCAGAATATCAACAGATTTCCAAGTTGAACGAGTTCTTTCTTATTATTGACAAGATCCGGAAAGCAGGGTGTGACGAACAACAAGGGATCAGCAAATTCAGGAGTAGCAAGTTGAACCCTAGCAGCGGCGATTACGCCCCAGCTCCTCCTTTAACAAGTAGCGAGAACTCGAATACAGCCAATAAATCTTTTGATCCGTCGACATAACGCATCTGCGTAACTTCTTCGAGCCAAGTCTTTCCCCCCCTAGGAAGTTTGATTAGCAAGGATCGAAGGCATGCAAGTTAAGCGTCAGCGGCCTCGACCACTCTCGGGGGATCGACGAAATGCCAGCTACTAGGAAAGGTCGCGTAAGCAGACCAACCTAGGAACAATGGTGGATCAAGAGAAATTAGTTTCCTATGATCTTCTTCGTTGTTCGCCCCATTGGATGTTCCAATGCAAAGCGTAAAGAGTTCGGCCGAGGCTCCTGATAGAACACATCTCACTCAGGTACCCCCCAAAAAAACCTCATTTTCCTTCCACGCTTCAGATTTTCCTTTTGCAAATGATGAACAGGGCTCTGGTTTCGAGGGTTTGGACGTAATCATCACAAGGTAGGTGGCGCGAGAGGACCTCTCGACTACCAAAATAAAAGCACCGAACGTGAGAAATGCGCAATAAAGAAATTAACAACTATCACGCAGGCCCCACCCACCTCAATTTTAATCACACCTCTAGGTAGTGGGATAGGAACAACCCCCCTGTCGCAACCCCACTTTGATAGAAGTGTGAGGTCGCCACTCACACTCTCGAAAATGGGACTTGGGAGTCCTCTAGGATTCCCGAAAACTTAGAACGTGATTGTAGGGGTCAAAACACCTCGCATCAAGGTGTTCTTTATACCACTGGAAAGATCTTGAAGTGTAGATATCCAAAATGGCCTTGCATGAGCCATTTCGACATCTGCAGCACAAGTTATGGCTAAAAAAAGGGTCGGAAGTCAAATTGGCAGTTTGACTCTCGACCATTAAAAGTCGGGAATCGATCCGATCCCGGTGTGTGCAGGTGGAATGCAACACATCGTTGGAAAGCTCTCAAGGAAAGCTACAAGTTTGCTTTAGACCTTGTCTCAATAGGAGGTCAGAGCGAGAAGTTATGAACGCCCAAAGTCTCGGGAGTCCAAACTGGGACAATTTCAGGACTCCACTTTGGGAGTCCTGGGAAAAAATGCCATTCGGATGCAAGTGCGGCAGAGAGACGCAGAGAATACTATATGGGGGAAGGTGGTGGCTTCCCCTGAGTCCGGGCTGTGGTGAGTCAAGTGAGTCCAAAGTTGCCTGTGGCTTGTCCCGACACCAAGAGTGTGCAGAATGAGTTTTAACCAACTTGTTGGTTGGTTTTGGATGCAGGACCGAATAACTAAATAGCTTGTCCCTCTTCCTAGTCTAGTCCTGGAGCTTTAGCACGTCCCTTTCACCCCCTCTAGTGCTAGAAGTTGGGAGCGGCACCAAGTTCCAACTATTTCTGCTCTTTAACATAGTTGGACCCTTTTTGGGTCTAACAAGGAACTTGGGGATGCGTCACCTCACCCCAAGACCAAAACTTTGGAAAGTTCTCTTATGTGATTGGGTGGTTAATTTGAGGCAATCATATAAAGGATGTTAGACACCCATAATAAGATGGCTCATGACAGTAAATAAGGTGGTATTACAAGTCTCCCCATTGTGGCATGGAATTTGGTTTACTTGGTGTAAAGTTCGAATAAGGTTAGTTTAAGAAAAGCCACTGAATAGGGAAGAGAGGTTGCGCCAACCTTTGTTTGGGAATGTGAAGATGTATAATCAACAAAAGTTACCATGGAGTACAAAACTTAATTCTAGTTCTATTTATGGGGTACAAAAGGGATCCAACATCTTAAGGATCTTTGGAATGAAGAAAAAAATGAATAGCAAACCATTAACCATCTTAAGAATATCACACATTCAAGGAATATAGTAGACAAGAGATATGCATTCATTGGTGGTGTGCCTTGGAACTTATCAAGGCCGAACACCCCTTTTAACCTTCTAATAGGTCAATGGAAGGTGTTAACCTTACCATAAGTTAATTTCCAAACTCAAGAATTCTACCATGTACATAGTGAAAGAAATGAGAGAATGTTGGCAACTATGTATAGGTGAGTAAACAATACATAACTTTTTAGGAATGTCTTTCAAGTTCTAGTAGAAATACCTAATTGGAAGATTGAAGAAACTTGAATTGTGTTAAAAGATCAGGGAGGAAGTACATGGGCGGAGTTTAGTCCTAAACAATAGACATGGGAAGAATGATTTGTGTGGGCAATTCAATCAAGGGTCACACAAGAGTTACAATGGGATCCACCAGAGTGGACTTGGCAGAAGCAAGGGAAAATGGCCTTGAAAATTCTTTTTCAATTACACTACCAAAAGGGGATATTGTGTTATAGTTAAGAACTAATTAAAACATATGAAGATAGATAACCCAGTGCAAGAGAGGGGTTTTATGTAGAAGGAAAGAAACAATATCTTCCAACGGGTCTGGCATCCATGGCTTCCTAGGAAGATTTCAGCTATGATTTGGCTCACTATGGTTAAAGGTCTTCCTATTGAGGCATGGCGCATTAAAATAGGACAAGAAGGGATCTATTGACTATGTACTAAAGGTGCATTGGAGATTACAGAACGTGGATTAATGTGATGTGCAACAATTCGGGAGGCATGGAGCAATTTTAGAGACCTTAGGATTAGAAGTCTTTTGGTACCAAGATACAGTTCTTGGGAAGAAATTTTGGGAGGGGAATTACTCTAACCTCATAATGAATCATGGGAAAAAGAAATGGAATGGGATATGGGGAAACCATGTATAATCTTCAAGAGGACCCCTAAGATATTCTGAAATCCTGTTTGTTGTGGTTTATTTGGTGCCAAAAGTTTCAACATGATTTTGGAGAAGGTCACTTTCGCTTGGGAAAACTTTATTTAGATCTCGACAAACAACAATGCAAGCATGTATGGTAGCATGGGAGGAATTACATAAGTTCAAGAGATCAATTAAAAACCAAGTAGAGCTAGTTGCAAAATTCAAAAAACTTTATCACAGATATATTTCAAATATTATACATAGAAATATTATACATCAAAAAGGATAGCCTAGTCAAGTTGAATGACTTGAAAAGCTATGATTTTGTGTAGTGTTTAGTATGATGAGCAAAAGAAATGACTATTTATATTCTCATGTGAAATTTCATGCCATACATATACCTATGGTAGTCATCAAGTGGAGTTGATGCGATTAAGATATTTTCTATATGTAATATTGTGACTAGCTATGGTTTTACCTCCTTTTGGCCATGGGCTCATGGCCAACATAGACTTTGGGTGGCTCCTAACTCCATCATATCTGGCCATCCTCATTATGGAATACTTCCGTTGCTCCTTGTGAATTTGTTTCCATTAGTTCAATGACAATAATGGACATGGATGTTAGGCATTAAGAATTTCTAGGATGCTTAAAACACAAGACTTGTGTTCCATCTCTTCAAATCATTTGTTCTATCCACAAAAATAACAGAAGATGAAACCAATTGACAAAAGGATTTGTAGCATCATATTTTATTGGGATTACCGGTCCAAGAAAATGGGAAGTCCAACATGGTGAAAGTTAACATGAAATTATGAACAATACAACCATAAATGTAACATGAAGAAAATTTAGAATTTCCTGGTGCAAAAATCAGGGAGGCCACACCCAGGGCATGTTTAGCCAGTGCCATGTAGGTTCTTAGCAGGTACTCAGCCTTCCGACACGTGGAGGTGCCTCAGTGAGACAACTGTGGAATTTCCCTTCACCGCCCTCGGCTTCGGATCTTCAAAGTTTTGGTTTCTCTTTTGTCGCGCGATTCTTTGGAAAGCTTCGCGTCTGCGTCAGGGATTCACTCCTTGTCCGTTGTAAAATTGTGGTAATTGAGAACGTTGCGACTTTCTAGGTGAGTTGCACCGGCTCTCTCTGCACGGTGTTTTTCGGCGGCGGCGAGATTTTGCTTTAAAATTCATGTGGACTCATACGTCGAATGATTCTCTTTTGTTTTGCTGCTCAGTTGCTCTTCGTAGTTGGAACCTTGAATCTGATGCGTGACGAGATAACTCTAGGGCTACGATTTTGTGGAATTCGGGAACTTCGGGGCTTTGGTTGACGTTTGAATTTTGATGTCTTATTCCCATTTTTTAATTTATGTTTTCCTGAAAGACTTCTGCGGTTTTATGGTGTTTTTCTTTTTCAGCAAGAGAGTTTACACCAAGTTGAAAGTTCTATCGTCCAGCGATTTTAAAGGTTTCGAATTTGACAGTTTTTGCAAAGGTACTATGGCCCGGCTTGCCTCTCAATCCTTCCGAGATGTAGAAGAGATAGGGATTCTGAAGCAAGATGATTTGCTGAAGTATTGTCTATTACATGATGACCCATGTTGATTGCGGCATGTCAGTGTGTAACTTGCGTACCTTTTGTTGTGCTCTAGTTGCATGTTTTCTCCCCCTGGCTTGTGATGAGGTTTGGTGGGTATTTTACAAAGGTTCAAACACTAAGTTGCTGTTTTTTCTTTGTATGTTTTCTTTCAGCTTGACATCATGTTGGCACACATTGCCAGGGGAGTTACAAGGGCTTCAGTATTGGGCCAGCAAGCCACTGGAGGGCTGATTGTCTCAAAGAGAGCATACCATGAGAAGGTATGGTATTAACCAGAATAACAGGCAGAGTTGCACAATGGCCAATGGAATCTTGGAGTATGAGTGCTTTGTCATAAGTTGATTTTGAATCATATTTGAAATCAGATTATTTGATGCTTATTCATAAGGAAAAATTCAGAACACATATTTGTTTATGTTGATAATTGTGAAATGATATCTGAGCAGCAGCCAGAAGGACCAAGGCACAATTCAGGTCTGTAAATCCTTTGGGGTCAATGCTAAGTCTTTTGATCCATGTGTTCTGTGTAGGTTGTGGATCACTACAATAACCCCCGCAATGTTGGGTCATTTGACAAGAATGATCCAACAGTTGGAACAGGGTTGGTTGGGGCACCAGCTTGTGGAGATGTGATGAAGCTCCAAATCAAAGTGGATGAAACATCAGGACAAATTGTTGATGCCTGCTTCAAGACTTTCGGTTGTGGATCTGCCATTGCCTCATCTTCTGTTGGTACGGTTGTGAAAATCCCAGGGCCATGTTGCTGTATTACAAGTCAAAATGTTATAATCATGGGCTTTTGTGTTTGTGGGAATGCCATTGTTTGAAGGGCTGGTCAGGCTTTGGGTTTACCAGCATCTGCATGCATGTAATGTGGATTGCAGACTTCTACATGTGAAGATAATTATGCATCCCCAATCTTTGCCCTATGGGCTCTCAGTTTAGAAGACACTAACATGCATGTGCCTGTCTTCAGTTCCAGCTTGAAATCCAGGAGCTTAAGAATCATTCAATATCATCATGTCCTTATCTATTGCTCTTAATGGGATAACAAACCATATGCCATCTGGATATCCATATTTTTCGACCTTTCTGAAAGGTGGCCTAATTTTGTGGATTCATGGCAGCTTCGGATTGGATCAAGGGGAGGCCTATGGATGAGGCAGCCAGCATAAAAAATAGGTGAGTTGATCCATTGCTGTCAATCTCCGTGAATAACTTGCTAAGAACTCAGCTCTCCAAGATTTTAGTATACATGTCACATTTGTATTAGTAGTATGTTTCCTTTGTTCACACTCTGAAGGGTTAAAATTGGTGGATATGGTTGGTACAGTGACATAGCCAGACACCTGTCACTCCCACCTGTGAAACTGCACTGCAGTATGCTTGCAGAGGATGCCATCAAAGCGGCTGTGAAAGACTACAGACAAAAGAAAGAGAAGGCTTAGCTTTCTGTGGAGGCATATGTTGATGCAGCTTCATCTTCAAAACTTTTTTGTCTTTGGTTTCAGGGACTTCTTGATAACTGTGCAAAACCTGCTAGCAACAATGCCTACCTGCAAATCTTGTAGGCTTATTGTCAGTTGTGTACAGTAGGTTGCTCAAAAGAGACCGTTATTTTTCTAGAAGTCAGCAATTTTATTCTTTGAAAGAACAAGCTTGGTGTCTTCTATAACCACATGCCACACTAGTGCTTGTTCTGTTTTTGTTTTGGTAGAGTGAATTACTAGTTGGCTAACTTCATTTGTTGGTGGGCTGATTCAATGCAAGCCTTTGTACAGAACCAGGGCATGTGTCGAAGTTTTAACAGCTGTTGTAGTATGTCTGTTGTAGGGACTAAAATTTCTTTAATGAACTTGTTTTAAAGAGAAAATCTTTGTGGATTGGTCTTATGTGTGCACATGCTTTCAGATTTTAGCCTGTTCAACCAAATTCCTGCAATGACATATCAAGCTTTTGTTAGAGTAAGCATTTGCTGAATCCTCTGGCTAATGGCGTAGGTTAATGCTGTACCTTCATAAGATTCCACTTTGACTTCTCCATAAAGTTGTAGGGTCCATAACCTTGACCACAAAGTTCCTTTGCTATCTTCATAGGCTAAATACCTTGCTGTTTGGTAAGAGTAAGGAAAGTTGTGATGCAATTTGATCTTCTATATAATAGATGATCAAAGTCAGGTAGCTTGGATCATTTGGTTTTTGATCTGTTACATAATATGTGATCAAAGTTGGGCAGCTTGGATTATTTAGTTTTTAGGTCCTGTAGGAACAAGAAGATGGGGTATTTTACTGTAATTATTCCAAGTGGTACAGTAAGTACCTGAGCTACTTGAAAGCTGCTGGACTCAAAATATCCTCAGATTTGCAGTGCAGGCACAGGCCCTGTAGCAGTGCATGCACAGGCATGAAGCCTGGTTGTATTAAATTGGAGGTAAAAGAAATATGCACATATGTCATATTTTTAGAGTGAATCACTAATACAGTTATACAATGGTTACAATAATATCTTTCCACAATTGCCTAGTTGAAATACAAGTCCATTTACATAAAAATTAGTCATTGTCATGATTATTTCTGGAAATACAAAGTCAGCTACTACAGATTCCAGAAACTGGATTGATGCCTAAATCTAGAAAAATTCCAAAAATCTTCTTTCAATATCTCAAATGATGATGTCAGCCACAATGTGCCCTTTTCAAATATCCATGGCATCTGCACTGCAGGATTGTCACTCTGATGCCCACTCAATTATGGGCAATTTCCAATCCTTCACTCAGAAAAGGTATCCTTGGCATTTCAGTTACCCACTACTATGGAATATTGTATAGTGCTTAGCAATTTAGCCACTTGCCCTGAATTGAAGACATTAGACAACAACAGGATCCACAGAAGCTGTGGCTTTCCACTCTGATGTACAGATCCTTTGAACTTACAGCCATCTGCCTGAATTGCCATTAAATTCTCCACAACATCACTTCCTAAGTACCAAGACAACGAGGGCAGTCATAGCCTTGCAAGAGTTACTCATGAAGTTCCAGACAATCACCTTCATCAAGAATAGTAGTGCCAAGCTGGTGCAACACCATCAACATGAAAAGTAATGCCAAGCTGCCATAACTATCCACTGACTTCATCAGCTCTTCATGATGGGTGTAGATAAGTATTAACAATCTGTCTGACAACTCACAAAGCCAACCTAGATATAGATGGTACAGTAATCAAGGCCAAAAGTTTGTAGCAGAGATGTTCAAAGCAAAATGAATATCAAGAAGTGCAAGGCCTTTGATGTAAAACCATCTATAACTCATGCTGTGATGCTGTGGACAACCCCAATCTGCAAGGACGACTTGGAGCATATCAAAGAGGCAGTCCAAGGAACTTGAGATTGGCAAGCAGCAGGAGCCTGCAAGGAGATCCCTGCTGTCAGATTTTTTAGGCCTCGATAACAACAATTAGAGATAAGGGATATATGTCACAACCCACAAAGCCCACATGTGCCCAGTTAGATCTACTGGCCAAGACTTGAAGAACAGATGCACACCATTAGGTTTAGCTGCTGATGCCTGAAGTACCCATTCATCTGAGTGAATGTGCAGCAATAATCTAACAACAGTGAATGTAGGTTCATTGAAAAAACCAGACACCCAAAAGTAGAGAATATTGAAAGGAAGCCAATGCACATGATGCAAAACAAAGATCCAAAGTATTGAATACAGAAAGACCAGCCTCAAGCACTCTAATTTGCCATATCCAAGAAAGTAAAATGGAGCTCATCATTAGTGAAGATTCTTCTTTGATGACCGAGCGACTACACAGGCTACAATAGATGTGATTTCTGTCTTCTGAAACAAGATAATCCCAGAAAATGATCCTCCTTATGAAGTTGAAGTCTTAACATAACCCCAATCCTTACCGAGTCAAGGCTTCGGTCCACCAGTAGAGCGTGCTCCAGGTGCTCCAGGGCGAGGAGCAGCGTCGTCCGTGCGCTTGAAGCGCTGAGGTGGCTCCCGGATCCGCCGTGCCTCACGAGAACGAACTCGCACTACATGCGAGTGAATTGCGCAGGAGATACAGTACTGCATCTTGGCATAGAGCTTGGGGAGCACATATCCGTCATAGATGCAAACCTCCTGGACATCCCGCACGGCCGCTTGTTCTACGATGTTGCGTACGAGGAACCGCTTCACCGCCTTGTCCTGCATACATGCCAGGTACAGAAAAAGCTTTGAAACCGGAAGTGCCCAGCAATTTGTGGAGAAAGAACTGCCATCTTCACGTTCCACGGTTCTCAACAGCATACAAAAAATCAAAACACCTCACATTTCAGAAAAAATTACGAAATGTGCTCACATCCTTGACAGTTTTAGGGCATGATCCTGAGAAGAAACATGGCGATATCTCATTTTGAGGAAAAAATGGAGAATGCAAACACTGTTCTTATGGCTGCTGAATGCTCGACCCGAGACACAAATTTGGTTAAGTGTGCGCATTTCGCTGTACGTACCTTGGGGACACACCGGCCACAGTTAGAGCAGCGGATGGGGTTCACGTGTCCACGACCATGCTTGTTGCGTCCTCCACTGCGGCGATTCACCGTCATCACTGCTGCTCTTTATCACAACGCAACTGTGAAAGCGCACAAGATCCCCGCGAAGGAACCAAAGGGATGCGACGACGGCCCACAGAGAAAGGAGCGAAAAGAAAACCCTAAATCCCGAAAAGGAGCAAAAAACCCCCTAAAAGCCAGATTACAATCGACTAGTGTGAACCCTGTGCATAATGCACAGGTGTGTTATTTCAACAATGTTTGGTTGATGTTTTTGGTTTTTTAAAAAAAAAATTCTTTTCAAACAACTGTCCGTGGTTCGGGTGCCATTCTCCGGAGATGATGCCTACGGGGTCCTGTCTAGTCCGGTCTAGGGTAGGGTGGTAGGTACCTAGGATGATCCCGTGGTTTCAGCAGGCTCTGTGACCTAGATTAGTAGGTACTTACTACCTACCCTACAAATAACAGCGCGGTGAAATCATTGTGCGTCCAAAATCACTATCACAGACAGATTGATTGACAGACTTGCTGAATTAATATATTAGATGTTTGGCTGTTCTTACTGTCGAAGAATCGCCAGTTTCGATTCTTAAGGTAATTTTAAAAAATCAGACAGGCAAGTTCCTTTTTTAATAATTTTCAGATTTTAAAAAACTAGCCAAGATATCAAATTTTCGAATTTTAATCTCTTTTACACTAGTTCTCAAAGGGATGATTTTCAAAAAATTAATAAAAAACATTTATCTTTCATGGTTCTCTCAATCCGATTATCAAAGTTCTATTTTTTAAATAAGCAAAATGAGACCCAAATTTTTTCTATCAAATGCCCCAAAAAAATAACAAAAAATGTATTTAATAAAAATGGATCATAATGCAAAAATCTTGTTTTTATCATATTTTCACAATTTCATCTCATTCAAATTAACCTTCAAACTTTTCTTCTAAATGTGCATTCGACTCAAATTAACTCTACCAAGTTAGAAGGCGAGGTTTATCCAATCCTAAGATCATTAGGTCAAATTTTGTTTAAAATCATGAACTTCTTTAAAATGTTCAATTCAAAGTGACATCTCTTTATATTTATAATATCACAACTAGAGAAAAAACTCAATTTGTGGTCTTACAATGCTTAGGATTTGATAAGCAAGAAAATCAATTATAGAAAACATTGATCCATGTTTTCTCCACCATTATAAAAAACACTTAATATTTTTATGTTCACTTGGTGTCATTTGAAAATTAACAACTCCATGTTGACAAGCTCCATAATTCGGTCAATTGTGCCAATTGCCATTTAAAAAAATCGAAACTATAATCTTCATCATGTAGTTAATTTAATAAAAAAATCATATTTTGTTAAGGTGAAAACACAATTTAAAAATCACTTATAAGGTGGGTGATTGTTGTTTAAAATTATTTTTTTATTTTTGAAAAATTACAAGGAGAATACAATAATTTGGATTTTCAATATTTCTTTTGAAATAAATAAGCATGATTTTAATTTCTCCTAGGAAACAATTCATTACTTCATATCAGGGTGATTAATAAACAAATGAATAAGTCATAATTACATTTGTTTAATAATTTTTTACATAGATGAAATATGTGAAGTGCAAAAATGTTTTATAATTTTTTTAATTAAAAAATTATTATTCTTACTATTAGATTTGTCATTATAGAGTTGCATGGTTAGAATTAACCTTTTAAAAAGCAAAAAAACGTGATAAAACATAAAAAAAGATTTTTTTTAAGGAAATAAGAAGGAAAAAAAAAGCTTTATATCAAATAATTATATTTGGAAATTGACTATATATTGATAAAGAGAAAACTCCATTGCAAGGAAGAAACCTAAACATCAATCTAGAAATAATGGGAATGATGAAACCCATGAATGAATAGATGGAATGTTTGATCTCATTTCATTTTTGGGTTGGATGGTGAAATAAACTAAATTATAACGATTCTCAATCCATAGAGGACAAATTATTAACTAGAGATATTTTCCTTCAATTTAATTTCGAATTATTTAATATTTGCATGTGAAATTTTTATTGCATAAGTTTATAGAATTATTAATTTTCTGGAATGGAAAATTTTACTCATGAAAAATTGGTTGAAAAAAATAAATCATGTTCAATTTTGAAGTAGAAATAAGAGGATGAATCAACTATAACCTTTAAAAAAGCGAAATTTTGTAAATAACATAAAGGGTGAATGAGAGTATTCCATTTCTTTTGGTAGATGTGGCCTCCAAGTACTTGAACCAGCCTGGATTATGTTTAGACAAATAAAACTAGGACAACAAACAATTTTTCATTATGCTTGTCATGGTGAAAAAATATGGATATGTATATTTCTTAGCAAACCTATAATTATGTTACTTGTAAAAACAAATATGGGTTTAGGAAAAAGGTCTCCAAAATATTGGGTATTTATTGTTTAACCAAATATAATATCTTAAGAAATAAATGGTGTACCAAAAATTGTTACTAGAATAGCCATAAGAATACATGCATATAATATGCCTATACTTACTCAATTTGTTATTACTAGTGGTAACCCGTGCCTGCAAGGCACAAATTTGTTGGATACGGTTTGGGAAGCAAGGTACAGTTACAGGTGGGGTAGGTAGGTGCGTGTGCCGTAGGTAGGTAAGTAGGTAGGTAAGTAGGTAGGTATGTGCGTGGTGCAATGGGACGGATTCTGGAAGTGGCAACTGAAATTCGAAATTGGGGGGGGGGGAGGGAGGAGGGCGCCAGGCGGGGTGGGAAGTGGGGGGGAAAGGGTGGTGGTGTGTTGTGAGCTGGGTGTGCCAACGGCGGCAAGTTTCGGTTAATAATAGTGTTTATTTTATTTTATTTTATTTTTTGCCCCGGAATTAACACCCTAACCCTACTTAATAAAGTTGGGGCAAGTGGTATTAAATTTCAACCCGCGTTTTGTCACTAATGTAATCCACCCGCCTCCAAAAGGATAATAATTTCAGGTGCATTCACACTTGGTGTTAGGGACTCTAGTGTTGAATCCCCTAACACCATGCTAGTCATTTAGGACTTACACCTATTTACCATGAACATTTTATGTTGAGTTAACATTCACTTAACATTAAGCTATTTCCCATTTAACATTGGGTGCAACCTAGGATGCCACCTAGATTTTTATTTACCATTGACTTAACATCAAGTGTGAATGCACCATTAACTTCCTCATAACCGGCCCCCTAGGTGAGAGAGAGAACCGAGGGTGGTTATTTCCGGGACTCCCGCCACTCCAAGGGAGTTAGCCCAGTGAACAACCTAGGTTACCCACACACAGTAAAATTATGCTTTGTAAATCCCATTTTGTCTTAGTGTAACTGTCATAAAGGTAACTCTCGCCACTCCAAGGGAGTTAGCCCAGTGAACAACCCAGGTTACCCACATACAGTAAAATTATGCAATGACAAATTATGCAATCCTAGGTGAAAACATGGTAAAATATACAACTAAATGTCCTTGAATTAAAATTAAATAAAAATTAAGAAAATTTTTGACAAAAACAAAAGAAAATGTATTCAAAATTTATTTTGAACCCACAATGCTTTCCAATGGGTTTATATTAAATTGAATAAAATTTTTGAGAAACTTTGGAATAATAAAAGTAAAGAATAAGTATTTTTGAATTTGACTAGTCATGAATATGGTGTTCAAAAGTACTTTTTCATTAGAAAATTTAATGAAATAGATTTGTGTGAAGTTATGACATAAAGATCATTATATATACAAAGGAAATAAATAAATAAAATTTATTTTCTCTTTGGTGGAATATACTTGACACATACATGAAATAAATGATAAATTGCAAAAAGTAGGCTTCAAAAGTTACTTACATTTAGAAAAGTCTACTTGAAACCTACTTTTACAATGCAAAATTAAAAAATGAATTCATAATAGTGAAGAAGTATCTTGTTTTTTATCATTTAAGTTAAAAGATTGAATGTATAATAATTTTGTAATCAGTTTTGGCCTTACTCCTTGTTAGTTTGACAAGCAAACTACCAAGGACATTGAATTATACATTTTACCATGCTTTCAACCTCCTATTGCTAAATTTAAAAACAAAGGAAATGATAATCTTTCCTCATTATTTGAATTTCTTCAAAAAGAACCAAATAATTGGTTATTGCATATATTTTTATCTAAATTTTATTATATCCATTCTATGATTGAAGAGATTTCCCAAAAATAATAAAATTAATTTTGGTATCATATTTTTTTTCCCAACATATTTATTTATATTACTAATAAGGAGTTCCTATGGGTAATGATAGCATTGTTAATGTGATTACATTTATAAGAAATGCAAACTTAGGAAGAACAAAAATAGTTCAAGTATTTATTTACTACTACTAGCAATATTGCAAAAATATTCTACGAGAAGGTTTTATGGAAAACATTAGGGAACATCAAGAATATATATTTTAAAAATAATTTTCACATTAAAATATCAGGGGAAAAAAAGGAACCCACAAATAACTACTTTACAACATATTAGCAAATCTAGTTTAAAGGGGTTCATTCATGGTTGGGGTTCCAAAAGAGAGTGTTTAGCTAAAACAAATTGTAAAGGACAATTTTTAAATTTTCATAATGTTTAGTATATTACAACTATGGTGTATTATTGTGTTCCTACTATTATATTATTGAGAAAATGAGGTTTAATAAAAAATCCAATAATTATTGGATGTTGTATAAAAGTCTTTTGGAGTCCTTGATTGATTTATGGTCAGCTTTCCATATTACAAATTTTAAAAAAAAGGAAAATGCATAAAATGATGCAATTTCAAACTTTTTGTACAAGAAAACCATGTTTCCCTTTATGCAACTAAATGGTGATTCTAAGGTCAATTTGATTTTTTAAAAATCATATGAAAATTTCAAAATCTTGAAATTTTGAAACAAAAGGACACAAAGGAAAGGATTCCTTTATTAAATCATTTGGCTAGTTTTTTATATTCATTATGTTCAAAATTTTGTAGGTTAGATGTGCAAGAAACAATCATGCAAAAAATGTGATTAGTTGATTTTTAAGCCCACTTTTGCATTCTCTACATATTTTTTTGTAAACCAAAATGTTCGTGCACAATTATGTACATAGGTGAAAAATCACCACCACTACATGAATTATCTTATATTGGACTATTCAAATGTTTTTAGTTAAATTTGTTTCATATAAGTTTGTAGAAAATAACCCTAAGAAAGTCTTGGAATCCTTTTTCCTTGTTTTGATAACCCAATCATGAATGGACCCAATGATTTACTCCAACCATAAAAAAATTCCCAAAGTTCTAGCTATACTAGAAATTATTATTCTCTCCACTTTTCAAAAACTTGTAACAAATTAGGAGGCACACCAAAAACAAATAGGAGGAAAATTTCTATGTTATGTATGGTAATTCATTTACATTTTGTTTACATTCATTTCATTTACATTCGTTTACACCATTTTGTTTTGCGTGTGGGAATCCTAAAAAATAAAAGAAGCTTGCTAGTGTTATGTTTACCAATGTCAATGCCTTGCACCTCATGTCACTACTACATAGTGCTATGGTACCATTTATTGTAGAGCTTGAAACATTTCCAAGTCCATTTGTTTTTTTTTCAGTGAACATGAAAGGTTTGGAGGTTTCTTATAAAAAACATTTTGGCCAATCTAAAGACACCACTGATCTCTTGCTCTATCCAAAACATCTTATGTCACAATATGAATTTGCTAATTATCATGTTCCATGAGTTGCACTTTTACATTTTGTCAACACTAAAAACTCCATGCAACTTGATATGCATGTGGAATGTACAAATATTTAGTACATAGATGTAGCACATAAATGAATGGTTTCCTAGTACAAAGATTCACACAAAATCACATTAAAAAATATCAAATGGACAAATGTGATGAAAAAACACTTCACAAAACATCATATGTTATTTACTAGTCCCAAAACATAAAATGACTCAAACCACTTTCAACAAAAACTTGCACTTGCACATACATAACAAAGAGACAAAATATTAGTTCAATGTCACATAATTAATGCAATGTACATATTGGACAAACATGTGTTTAATCAACAAAGGAATTTTTATTTTTATTTTTTTACAAATTGTTATCCCCAATTTTCTTTGAAAAACCAAGTGCAATATCCACACAATCAATGATACAAGGTTTATGTTTAATCACCAATTCCAAGGTGCATGTACAATGGTCATGTACTATATTGCATCACTTGTATGTGTAAGCATACAAGTAAGTAGAACAAACATGGGTGCAAACACAATAAAAAAAACCATAAGCTGTGAAACAAGTGCTTAAAACTATAATTTTATATCTTTGAAAAATCACAAGAGGAGCATAATAAATTTTATTTTCAATTTCTTTTCCTTTTAACATTCCATTACTTATAAAGTTTCATTATTCAAAACTTGATGCAAATTGTTGATGTTTCAAAAGTCCTTTTGCATGAAAAAAAACAACTAAGACAATGGTTTTTTCTTTCAAACGTTTTTTTTCCTTATGAAATGTGCACCATTCCTTTTCAAAATTGAAGAAGATTTCAACATTGACGATCATAAAAAAAACACTTGAAATTGGTAAAATTCATTTTTAAACACATTTGAACATATTTGTTTGAAACGTTTTTTTGACTTTGAAAATGTGTTTTTGATAAAAGTTTTTCATTTTTATGTTATTTAAACATAGATGCATTTTATCTAAATGATATAGGTTTAACAAGATATAATAAAAAAAATTATCATATTCAAAACACAACTATAAATTGGGTATGAAAAATGCAAAAATTAGCAAAATAGACCAACACAAGAATACCATGTGTCAAATGCAATCCTTGGAAAGGACTTTAACCTTGTAGCCCATGGCTCCCTTTATTGCATTTGCACCCATTTTGAAAAAAAAAAAACTTGGGCACTTCACACCTTCAATTTCATGATTTTCACCAACCCACACAACATGAACCATGATATGTGAAGGAGATCAATAGACTTCCATAGGTAGTCCAACATGGCACAACCAAGGATTAAATTATAATGATTTACTTATCAACCCACTCAAATGCTTCTATATCATCATTGATTCCCTTTAATGCTTGATTTGGAAGTAGGTAAACATGATCATTACCTTGAACCCTATGTTGTGCTAAGAGCATTGGAAACTTAATAGCCATCACATGGGACACATGGACATATGTAGAATGTGAGTTTTTAAGCAAGAAAACTATTAGCAAATCATCCCCATTTCTAATAAAGTTTACCATCTATAATCACAATGTTACCTACTTTCAACCTTGTTCCCTAATGACACATGTTAAATCATTTTCAACAATCAAAACAATCTCAATGCACATTATGATGTAGAATTCCACTCTTGCATTGTCCTTTTCTACTTTAATAGCAAAGTTGTCCCCAAGTTAAAAGAGTGATGCCAAGTGGTCACCATCTTTGCGATATTGATCCTAATCATTTTCTTCAAAAACTATTCCATGGCACCTTGTACAAAACTACATCATTATGAATCAAAACCTCCACATCCCATTATTTGGTCTGTGGCACATTCTCACATGTTGCAAAGTTTGAATCCATGCAAAACCAACAAAAACATGACAAGGAATTTTTCATCAACTTATTAACATAATGACTACTCACAATCTACTTCATGGAATGTAGATCCTTTGTTCCCTTGACTATTTCACAAGTGCATTTTGTAATTCGATCAACACCATTAAGTTTCACATGCCAAAAAATTATGGTTAACATGTTTTTTCTTTCCTGAATATGAGGATTATAGTCATGAACTCAAGTGATTGTGCAACAAATTAACCACATCCTTAACATTTTGCAAGTTTGGACCATGCACATCCAATTGGACTTGTTTAATGAACCTCTTAAAAATTGTGTCATTGTGTCATGTAGGCCCATCTCATGATGGCCACTACCAAAGAAATTCCACAACCACTAGTGATATGAAGATAACGACTAATAAAATGACATGGTATGTAACTCTTGCATTGTGAAAAACATCCATGTTTGACCAATTCTAGTGTTGTTTTGGCAAAATCCATTGTCCACCATATCTTGCTAATGCAAAACTAAACAATGCTCGACAAAATAGTTGTCATGACTTTTCTCATCTAGAATGTAAAAATGGTATTTCATCAATATACGAAAGTTAGGGTCATGAAGATCAAGGTTTAGTTTTTGCATCCAAAAAATGTGCACAAGTATGGTAATTTGATAATTATGGCAATGCATACTTTGCATCTCATTCTAGATTTCAAAATTATAGTTTTCATCAAAATCAACCATTAAATCCAGTATGTCAATTAAAAAATTCTCAAGAATTTTTTTGAACTATTGGTCCTACCACCTAGCCACAAAGTTGTGGCAAACAAATATTGAAGGTTGGGCTCAAATGTTCAATAAAGTCATTAAAGCTTGTGGACGTATTGACATGTTTGAGTTTTTTTCTCTTCACCTTTCTTTGTCACTATTATCTCCAAAGAAACATGTTTCTAGCATAGAAGGCAACTTGAGTTTCCTTCTTCTTTAATAGGACATAATGGGAAGTTTTCAACTCCACAGTTGGGTCCATTCATGATTGGGTTACCAAAAAGGAATGTCTAACTAGAAAAGGACCGCAAAGGATAACTTTGGATTTTTGTTTATCTTACATTATTACAATTGTAATGGATTGTTGTATGGCAATAGATAAAATGATGTCTTTTTAAATTTAAAAAACAAAAAATTAAAAATTGGATACTATGTAAATGTCATTTTGAGTCCTATAAACTAATGGAATCAAATGTCTAAAGTACATTTTTAAAAAAGTAATCAAAAGGAAAGCATAAAATCATGCAATTGTTTTCAAATTTTTTGTACAACAAAAACATGCCTTCTTTTATGAAAGTACATGTTCATTGGATGAGCTTGATGAAAAACCAAATCATACAAAAGTTTCATAGTCTTGAAATTTTGAAAGAAATGGCTGCAAGGCAAAGGACTCATTTTTTAAACCATTTGATAAAACAATTATGTTCAATGGGTTCAAAATGTTTAGTTTTAGATGTAGGTCACATGTGCAAGAAATAATCTTGCCAAAAAACATGTTTGTTTGTCCATTGAAACTCATTTTGGGATTTTTTAGGATTTTTGGCATTAAACAAAAATATTCATACACAATTATGTATGAATGTGAAAAATCACCATTAACATATGAATTGTTTTATATTGGATTATTCAATTTTTGTCATTTAAGTTAGTTTCATGTGAATGTTATGTGTAAAAAGTAGTTCTAAAAAGTCCTTAAATCCTTTTTTCCTTTTTTGGTACCCCAACCATGAATGGACCCAACTTTAACATTTTCCATATAAACATTCCTTAACATGCCATTTTAAGAGCTAATTTCGAGGACATACCACAAATTCCCATATGGTAGTTAAACCATAATATGTTGCATGGGAACCAATGCATACATGTGTATCCACCTGAGCAAATAGATGCACATCTTCACAAACGCATTAACATTGTGTTTTAAAGTGTATATCAAAGTTCATTTACATATAGTTCAAAGCTATAAATGCAATTCCTCCATTTTAATTTTTGATGTGATAAATGCAACAACAAAAATTGGGTGAAAGCACATTACACTAGCCCTTTTTTTGTAGTCAACTTGTACTATTTTTCTAGGTGGTCATTTTGAACCTAAACCATGTCAAAACTACATTACAAGATTTTCACAATGTTTTTGCATATTATGGTAAAACATAACCCATAAAAAAGAATAGTAAAAGAATTAATCATTTTTTCTTCATATAATGGTGGCTTGGAATATATTTGCATGAAAAAAATACATGTAATGACATATTCATAAATGCAAATATACTCCAAAAATGATTGAAATGATTTTTAACTTTCATGAAATTTATAATAATTATTTCACATTTTATTTCACATAATTTAAACCAAATTTGTGAACCATTTGAAAAGTTTGATAATTTTTATATCATAAATTGGGTGTTTATAACTTATGAAAGGGTTTTTGGAAATGTAAGAAAAACTCTATTTATAATCACAACAAACCAAATCAAAGTCTATTGATGTATTAAAATTTACTTATATGTCCCAAAACATGCTTTCAATTCAAAAAATACAAACTAATCACATGGCAATCCATGTAGTCACACAATGTTTACACAATTATCACAAAACACCCTTGTCATGCCCATATGCATGGCCTCGTACATGACGGTTGGTTATGGGCATGCCAATCATGCCTTTTAAGGTTAATGTGCGTTCTTAAGGTCAATATACGTTCTTAAGTTACTATACATTATTAGGTTTTTTAGGGTTATGGCTTGTTTAAGGTTTTAATTTGTGGCAATTGTATAAAAGGCCAAGTTTTTCCCTTCTTTTGTTAATTTTTTCAGAATTCCTTTGTTAGGGAGAGTTTCTTCCATAGTTGGATTGAATTTCTAGATGCTCACGATGGCTATTACACGGCCACCGTTTACATACATTATGTTTTTTCCTGCCAATTTGACTCCCGACCTTTCTTTTGGCCATAACTTGTGTTTCAGATGTCCAAATGGGTCATGAAAGCCCATTTTAGACATCTATGTTTTAATAGCTTTCCAATGATATAAAGAACTCCTCAATTCAATGGGTTTTGACCTGTGCAATCACTCCTTGAAGATTTGGGAGTCCATTGGGACTCCAACTCTCCAAGTGGGAGTTCACTTGGGAGTGTGAGGGTTCATTCTTTCACACTCTCTTGCACTCTTGGGAGTATAAGATGTGCTTCCTGGGCATCCTTATTATCCCGCACTCTTGCAAGCCCTTACCTTGGTCGTGAGCCCAAGGCTAGGGTTGCAACAGCTAGGTACCATTTCTTTGAGGGAGTTCAAAGCAACTTTCTCAATTGTTGTTTGTGAATTGGGGTTTAAGTATGGTGTTAATTACACTGAGGCGTTCGCATTCAAACATTTGGCCTGTTATGTGCACTATGAGGCATTGGATGTTTATGAGTAACATTCTCCAAGGATTTTGAACGTCACCTAGATCCCCAATCCAATTTATGCCACAACAATCACCACCACCTTTCAAGCTACACTACAAGCTACCATTCCACATCATGGGATTGTGCCCAATAATCCAGATCTAGTACTTACTTCAGTAAACCTTTTTCCTCAACAACTCATTGCTACTACCGCAAACATTTTTCCCACCATCGATGCACCAGCTTTTGCTAATCTAGTGGGGGAATTCTTTTGAGTTCTTGAGCTGGAATTTTTGATGAAGAGTTTTGAAAAAATTCTACAACTCGGCACTTTTTCTCGGTAGAAGGATGAAACCCTCAAGATGTTCTACAAGAGGCTTCTCAAGCTCAAAGAGGATACTCAAAGCATCATAAACCTATAAGCTACCCATTAGTATTTTCGTTCATTGGAAGGTATTTTGACACTCCATGTGTGGGTTTTGTAACGAGTTTTTGCAAAATTTGGAAACTCGTACATTTTGCTGGATTTGTACAACATTTTTGACAAGTTGGAACTAGTTCATGCACACTATGATGCTAGTATTATGAGGCCTCCATCATGTTCAAGGCCTCAACCTCCACAAATTGCGCCAACTATATCATCACTTTTTTTTTCAAAGGCTAAAGTAGTGCACTCAAATGCACCCATCTTACCTTTTTGTAATTACTGTGGCAATCCTACCCACAAAGCTAATGAGTGCAACATTCCTTTTAAGGACTCTTTTGTGATTATTGTGGGAAAGAGGGACATCAGGAAGCTGTTTGTTTTGATAAGTTTTCGGAACGGAAGCAATTTCGATTACCATGGCAAATTCTACTAGCATTTTCCGTTCCCCCTCAACCAAAAGCCAAGGCACCTCAACCTTCCATTCATGATTTCCCCACCAAGGGTAATTTTAGTAAGAATGCTAAGAAAAAATAGCACAATGTTGACAAGCGGGAGGTGCTTTAAGCCCATGTCGTTTAAATTTAAATTGTCGTAACCCTAGCCTTGGGTTCGCAACCAAAGCAAGGGCTTGTGAAGGTGTGGGCCAAGAGTGAGCTTGGGGGTCACATTTCATACTCCTGGGAGTGCCAAAAAGTGTGAGGGAATGAACCCCCAAACTCCCAAATGAACTCCTACTTTGGGAGTTAGAATCTTCAAAGGGTGATCGTAGGGGGCAAAACTCATTAGATTGAAAAATTCATTATATCATTGGAAAGCTCTTGGAACGTATATGTTTAAAATGGGCTTGCATGACCCATTTGGTGTTGAGAATTCAAGCTCAACTAGTTAGGTTTCATTTGCTATTAGAGTAGGAAAGTAATTAGGTTTCTTTCACAAGGTTGAATTACTTTCTTTACTTATATTAGTTTGGTTACTTATGGTTTGGTCTTTTAGTTAAATGGTCTAGCTTTTTTTTTTTCATTACACAAGTTTGTGTATTTCATGTGACAAGAACCTTGAAGTGTTCTTGATGTTATGTTTTGTGTTGTGAGCATCATGTTATAATTTCCTTTCAATAATGATTTATGTTTGCACTTGAGTAGATCTCCTATTTGTTAACATGATATCAGAACTTAAGTTGTTGAATGAAAAAGTTACAAGAAATCTAGAGCTAGAAAGCTCTAGAACTAGAGTTTGAAAGTCTCTAGTAATATCATAGGAGTTTGTCAAGTGCAAAAGAGAAATGGGGAAAGGAAAGAATGTGAAAAGAAATAAAAGAAAAGAGGTGAGAGGAGATCAACATATCAAGGGTTGTGGAAGTCGAATCTTTAAATCTAGATTTAGATCTACTGTGAAAAGATCTTGAAGTGAAACTTGGAGAATTTATAGAAGACTATAAGACGCTTCTATTCTCAAATTTTCAAAAGGAAAGGATATATTTTGTAAGATTATGAACCTTTGAAAATTCTGTGTCAGATCTGATTTTCTAGTCTTATCTCTTTTATTTGAGCTTTTTTGGTTCTATGGCTTTGGGATCATATAGATCATAAAGGAATATATATGTGAGAGAAATTTCATGTCATTTGGATCTGTATTGAGAGAGATCCAAGCATCTAAAGTTTTAATCTAAGTTTTGAAGTTAGTTTCTTTTGAAAGTGATAACTCTTTGTGGTCATCATTAATAGAGTTGAAATTTTGACCAAATATAGAAGACATATATTTAATGTGTCTCTCAAAATCTCAAGGAGTTTGGAGTTGTTGAGAGCGAGTTGTAAGTCATTTTGTGTTTAGGTCCCAATTTGAGGTGATTTTAAGGAAGTAGCAGGATCTTTCATTTTATGAAGTTAAATAAATTGCAATTTTGAGGGATGGTAGTAGACATAGTTTTTCATGTTTCATTAGAATTTCAGATTGATCCAAGGTCATATGTGAACGGTGTAACTTTGCAAAGTTGTTGTGACAGAAGTTTGTTTTGAGAAGACATCAAAATAAATTTTTGAAGTGGAGCAAATACAACTTGGGAAAACTTGAAGGAAGGAGTTTGAAGATTGGGAAGCACAAATACATTATCAAGACCTTCAGACAAAAGTGTGGTATATAATCATGTATTTAATACCATACGAAATATTATACGATATACATACATATATGTAAAACCCATGTATAGTATAGAATTTCGTATAATACTCAAGACATACATACATATGCAAGGTCCATCTTGTTCAACCCTAACCTTAACCCTAATATTAGAAACTTAAGGAAGGAAAACCCTAACCTTAATCATAGAAACTCAAGGAAGGAAAACCTTAACCCTAATCGTAGGAACCCAAGGAAGGAATTTAAATCATTTGTGAAACCCTAAGAAGACATTGAGTGGTGCCTTGAGAGATGGCGGACAGTCTTTCTCAAATTGCAATTGAGAAACTAAACAAGAATAATTTCCAAGTGTGGAAATTTAGGATTATGAATTTCTTGATGGGGAAAGGATACTGAGAATTCATAACTGGTGATGAGAAAGAACCTCCTCTCCCAGAAAACCCCACACAACAACAAATTCAAGCCAATAAAACTTGGCATGAAAAAGCAAAAAAAATCTTATATTGACTTTCAGTGAGTGTGTTTGATTCCATGATTGTGCATATTCAAGATGCAAAATCACCCAAGGAAACTTGGGATACATTGGTGAAGATGTATAACACTAATACACAAGCCCACAAAATGCAGCTCAAGCAAGAGTTGCATAATCTACAGAAAAACAAGATGAACATTAGTGACTATTCTACAAAGGTGAAAAACCTTGTAGATGTTCTTGCATCTATAAGAGCCTTTATAGATGATGAAGATCTAGCGGCTGTCACCTTGAATGGACTTGGAAAAGACTTATAACCAGTTTCGTACTTCAATTGCAATTCGAGAAACATCTCTCGATTTCCAAGACTTAATAACACTACTTATAAATGAAGAGGTGAGAATTGTTGGTACTTCATCTAATGGAGGATCACAAGAAAGTGTTTTCTACTCAAATATTAATAAAAGTAGAGGTAGAGGTGGTAAAACTTCATTTCGAGGTCAACACGGAAGCTTGCATGGTGGACATCATCAACATGAAAGTCAAGCTCATGGAGGTGGACGAAGAAACTTTGGAGGAAAAGGAAGTTGAGGAAGTCGTGGAAGTCGTGGTGAAAGTCATCGAGGTTAACAACCAAATAGCGACTCAAATTGGTATTATTACAAGAAACCTGGGCACATGGCAAATAACTATTATCAAAAGGAGCATGATGCACGAAATGGAAAGCTGCAACAAGGGAATTATGCATCAACTAATAATCAAGGTGATGAGCAATTGTTTGTGATGCAGCACATGGCAAATTCAATGATAGGAGGTGTATCAGATAACAATGTTTAGTATGTGGATTCTAGAGCTTCAAACCACATGACTAGTCATGGAGAATGGTTTAGAGACACAAAGGATTTGAAGACACCATGGTTTGTGGAAATTGGTGATGACACTACACATCCCATCACACAATTTGGCAAGGTGCCATTGTCCATGCAAGATGGGCAAACAAAGTACTTGAAAGATGTATTTCATGTTCCAACCATAACAATAAATTTGGTTTCCGTAGGCCAAATGGTGGAACAAAAGAGGTGATGTCAGAAGTTTGTGAAACATGCTAATTGGGGAAACAAGTTAGGCATCCATTCCCAGCTCAAACAACTCATGTAAGTTCCAAACCTTTGGAAATGATCCACTTAGATGTGTGGACCACGAAGATAGAATCCATTGGAGGATGCAAGTACTACATGAGTTTCATTGATGACCACACAAGGAAGGTGTGGGTTT
>Ga0116229_10003280_pt1 | contig 26521 bp, 23 predicted proteins | sample S1TSphgellanicum_3_FD_87313 | JGI IMG/M metagenome (GOLD analysis project Ga0116229, IMG submission 87313) | Host-associated microbial communities from peat moss isolated from Minnesota, USA - S1T2_Fc - Sphagnum magellanicum MG | ecosystem: Host-associated > Plants > Peat moss > Unclassified... | reverse complement strand
GCAATATCATTTGTTTTTGTCGGCAAGGCATGACGTGCGAGTTATTTACGGCGTTGACGTGCCCTTGGGGCGTTCTGAGTATCGGAAGTGAAGAAGAATCTGGTTATCGTGCGGGCCGGTGACAATTCCTTGCATCCCGAATGGTTGCGGGGTGCTGCCGCACGCGACTGGGATCTCATCGTGAATTATTATGGCGATAATCCGGATGCGTATCGCGGCGACGGATTGGAGCGCATTGACAGCAAGGGGCCGAAATGGCCGGCTTTGCATGATCTGCTGGCCGAGAATCGACGTTTTTTTGCCGATTATGCGTATATCTGGCTTCCCGATGATGACCTGCGTACGGATGCGGTCCAGATTAACGCGTTGTTTGAAATTATGGCGGCCCGCCGCCTGCAGGTCGCTCAACCGGCGCTCACCTGGAATAGCTATTTCGGACATCTAACAACCTTGCGAAATGCCAAGTTCCAGCTCCGATACACCAACTACGTTGAGGTGATGGCGCCATGCTTTTCGGCGCCGATGCTGGAAAAAGCACTGCCCTTGTTCAAAACCAATTTGAGCGGCTGGGGACTTGATTTCGTATGGGCCAAGCTGGTCAATCGTCCGGAGACGGAGATTGCCATCATCGATACTGTTACCGTCGATCATACCAGACCGGTCGGCGGCCCGAATTACAAAATGCTGCGCGAGCGTGGCATTTCACCCTGGGATGAGCTGCGCGATTTCTGCAAAATTAACGGGATCGAGGAAGAACCCACGATCCTGACTCATAGCGCAATCTATCAAAACGGCGCAGTCATCAACGCGGTCAAATATCCGCGCCGCTTCACAGCCAGCGCGATCGCCGGTTATCTTCCAGCATTGCGGGCCTCGCCCGAGCCCCGCCGAATGCTGCGCCGGCTGGCGGGGATGGCATGGAAGGCGATGTACAATTTGCCTGACCGTGTCGCCGAAGCGTCATTTTTGCAGAGGCAAACGGTCAAACGTTGAGCTGCTGAGGTTCAAACCTTCAGCACTATAAGAACCGTTTTTCATTTCCTGGCTGGCGTTTTTCTTCAGAAGAAGTAGTTCTTTCTTCCTTGCTTCAAGCCAAATGCGGTCCTGGCTCGAACTGCTTCCAGCCCGGCGCGCCGCTTAGGCTGTCTTCATAATTCAGGATGCGCTGGCGCCTGTCATTCATTGCCCAGGTGAGCGTTTCCAGCCCGTATTTGTAATTCTGCTGAAAGAAATAACGAATTTTGCGGGATTTTTTCATGCGCGGCAGGTATTCGCCGAGTGCTGGATGTTTCTCGATGATATTGAGATAAGGTTGATAGGCTTCTCTGCCCCAGGGCAGAAATACGCCGTGCCAAGGTTTTGGGCTGCCCATAAAATGCGTGATACGCGGCCGGATCTGCTGTGCAACGCGGGCATTACGCATGAAGATCGGGAAGTTCCAGGTTAGCGACATGGGAATGCATTTGGCCAATCCGGCAAGGTTGAGCGCGTCCTGATCCGGAAAGCGCGTCTGCGCGCGATATTTCTCGAACAAAGACCAGGCTTCCAGGCCGATTTCCTCCCATCCGTCGCGGTTGATGAAAAGCACGCCGGTATTGAAATAACGATGTTGTTCCTGCAACGGAATTCCGATGGAAGAGAAATAGGCGGTAATTTCGCGCCCGTGCTTGTCGGCACCCGGTGCCGCGAACGTCATCGGGTCGGTTGCTGCCAGAAATTGTCCGCGCGGGACGGGAAAGTCGAGCAGCGGATCTAGGGAGGCGGTAATCTGGGTGTCACCGTCGATATACAGAAATCGATCGTAGTCGGGCGCCACGTAACGGGATAGGAACAGTCGTGCCAGCATGGCGTTAGCCCCGCTGATGGTTTTCGCCGGCACCGGAATGAACTGGATATTTTCCGCCGCACTTGCGCGGGCGAAAGCGGCCTCCGCCTGCGGCGTAGCGCCAAAGGAATAAATAATGATGTCGGCTTTGTGCGCCATGGCATGGCGCCGCGCCTGTGTTGCGCTGACAAAGGTAGGTAGCAGATAGGCTGGATCGGTTGTGTAACAAATGCAGCAGGACGGTTTCACTTGTAACCTCTGACATCAGAAACGTAACCGCTTGCGCGAGGCGGAAGGCACGGCTTTAGAGCGCTCTATCTTTCTACCATCAGGCATTGGTACGAGATAGTCAAAGTTGAAGAAACTATTTTGCAACCACAAAAATCGGTTCCTATTCGGCAATCGCCTCCTGTCCGGGCCGCCGGGAAATACGCCGGCGGAGACGTTGAGCCATGGCAAGGGCAGTGGTTTCGACGCCGGAGGGGCGTCCGGAAAGCCACCAAAGCAGTAAAATGCAACCCGAATAGACGGCGATTCCCAGCGCAATCAGAATTGCAAGCTGTGCGCCGAGCTGCCACGGCAAAATGCCCCAGGTTAGCAACGGGTTAACGGCGCGCAGCGCAATGGCCATCGCCATCGCCGCAATAGCGGGGCGCCAGCAACTGATCAGTTGCTCTGCAACCGTCAGCCCGCTCAACCGTTTAATGATCACCATACAATAGAAAGCCGATATCGTCTCTGAAATCAGTCGCGCGCCGATGACGCCTGCAAAGCCGTATTTGATCGCACCGACAACGACGAGCGGTAGTTTAACCCCCATTTGAAGGATATTTCGCGAGACCATTGCGCGGGTTTGGCCAAGTGCCATGCTCAGCGGCGTCAGCAGCATTCCCCAAAGCCAGGGAATAAGGCTGATGGCGAGCCACTGCACCATGGGAATGGCGCCGATCCATTTTGGGCCGAGGAGCAACCGCACCATAGGGTCGGCAACCAGACTTTGGCCGACCAGCAGGGGCACCCCGACAGCGATACAGGCCGTGGCAGCATTAATATAACTCGATTTTAGCCGCTCCTTGTCGTCGCGCATCATGGTAAAAGCGGAAAGCAGCGGGCGGAGCAACGGCGAAAACAGCGACATTATCGGAATGTTCGTCAGATTATTCGCCAGGCTGAACATTCCCAGCTGCTTTGGCGGCATCAGCTTGCCGAGTAGCAACTGGTCGGATTGCCAGTTGATTGCAAGGACGACCTGGGAAAGGCTGACCCAGCCGAGGAAATCGCCGAAAACGCGCCAATGCGACAGAGTCAAACGTGGCCTGAACGGAAACATCACATAGGACATCGCGGCGATGACGAGCGGTGCGGCGACGGTGCCGGCCGCGATCGCCCAATAGGAATGAGTGAGCAGTGCGGTCGTCAATCCGATCACGAAAGCCGTTACCTTGCCGACCAATTCGAACATGAATTCGTATTTGAAATTCAGGTTTTTTGCGAACGCGGCCAAACGCGGGTTCAGCAGGCCGCGTGCCGCCGGCGCAATGCTCAGCACGATAATCAGCGTCACCAGGCCAGGATGATTATAGAAGGACGCAAAAGGAACCGCGATGATCGCGACTGAGGCGCATAATATTGCACCGCGCAGTAGAGCAAGGGTAAAAGCTGTATCGTAATAGGATTCCTCTATTTTCTCCAGGCGTACAAGCGCCTGGCTAAGCGGCAATTCCAGGGTGGCTTCCAGGATAAGCACGATCGTCATGGCGATTGCGACCAGGCCGAAATCCTGCGGTGTCAGCAGCCGCGCAAGAATCAGCATCGTGCCGAGATCGATAACCCTGCTGATAAGCCGGGCAAATACCATCAGCACACCGCTGATCGCGGTTTTATGACCTAGCAATCGCGCCTCCCTTCACCGAACCCCAGAGGCTGAAAACTTCGTAGCTCTCATGCTCTTTGCCGGCAGAGCACATTTTATTGAAACCCTTTATGCAGTTTCTGCGAGCAATAAGCTCGCCTCCTGTTGCCCGCCATCCGGCAGCATGCGGATCAGCCGTGCTGGGTTGCCGGCATAAAGCCCATTGGGTTCGGTGGATTTTGTCACCACCGCTGCGGCTGCGATGACGCAGCCCGAAGCAACGGTGACCCCTGGAAGAATGATGGCGCAGGAGCCGATCCAGCTGCCATTCTCGATCCGCACAGCCTTGCCGATCGTTTCATGTGTTCCACGCTGCTTTGGCGGACCGATCTCATGGGTCGCGGTAATGATTTTCACAAATTGTCCGATACGAACATTTTCACCGATGGTGAGCGTATCGAAGCCGTCAAAAAAGAACCCGACATTTACGAACACATTACCGCCTACCGTAAGCCGCTTCGAACGAAGATTGGCGCCGGCCCAGAAGCAGGAGTTCGTCGCAACCTTATAGCCAGCCATGCGCATGAATTTCATCCGAAACATGACCGGCAACATTTCGCTGCGCAGCAGAGCATCTGTAACCCGATGCGTGAAATCGCCCATTTATCCCTCGCTATATACCGCTACGCGCGTTCGCCCTGGATACCGATGCTTGACTCGCGAAGGCATCAACTTCTTCCCAGCCTGAACAGTCCGACATATTTTTTACGCTGTGCCGGTTCGTCCATGAAATAAGCATCATTATTGCCGTAATATTCAGCATCGACCTCGTTGATGATAATCCCATGCGGGCAGTTCAACGTATTGATCAACTCGTTGTGAATATTGAAGCTGCGCCGCGGCGTGTGCGACACGCTCACAACCGAAAGTACGAGGTCCGCGAACGCGCCCAATAATAAGCCGTCGGAAACCGTTGGCAGCGGCGGGCTGTCGAGAATGATGTAGTCGAAATCAGCGCGAAGAGTCTCGAAGATCGGTCGCAGCCGGTCTTCGCTCAGTTGTCCCCGGCCGCGAAAGGTGGTCGATCCCGCGCCCAGCAGCTTGAACTTCTCATCAGGCCAATTCTCGATCTCCGGTTTGTTACCGGTCTTGATCCAGTCGGTAAGGCCAAGTGCCGTTTCAGATCTCAAGCTGCGTAACCGGCTAAGATGCAGATCACCATCGACCAGAACAACTTTTCTGCCGTCATCGGCAAGGCTTTTCGCCAAATTGGTCGCAACCGTGGTCTTGCCGTCGGATTTGGCTGCGGATATGATCAAGATCACCATCGGCTTGCCGGCCTCGCCGATGCGCGAAATGCTGGCGCGCAATAGCCGGAAGGATTCAAAAAACGGCCCGTATCCGCTTCCATCGAAAATGCCGGTGGAAATCTCCTTCTTGGCGCGTCGCGGGATCGCGCCATAGACCGGCAGCGGGACCGACAGCCGGATCTGATCTTCGCTTTCGAAACGGCCGGAGAAGGCACGCTGCCCGAATGCCAGTGCGATGCCCGCAACCAGTCCGACCAACGCGCCGAACAGCACCGTAATGGACGCTTTCGGCGCGGTCGCGCCCAGCGGCATGTCCGCCGGTGTCACGATCCGGGTGTTGATGATCGTTGCGGCTTTCGAGAGCTGCGCTTCCTCCTGTTTTTTCATGAGCAGGACGTACAACTGCCCGAGTACGTCGCTCGATCGCTGCAGGGAGACGATCTTCAGCGATTCGGCCGGCATCAGTTTGAGCTGATTCTGCAGTGTTGCGATCGTCTGGTTGAGGTTGTTCAAATTCGTATTGGCGGCAGCCAGATCGTTCCTCACCGTGTCACGGATGGCACTTTTGATCTCCGCCACCTTCGCTTCTTCAACCTGCACATCATGGGTCGCATCCGTGAAGGTCGCCTGCAACTGGCTGAGTTTCAGTTCTTCGTCCGAAAGGCTGTTGATCAACTCGGCAGGCACCGTATTATCGGCCTGATTGACCAGATACGGATTCAATGACCCTTTCGATTGCTCAAATCCGTCTTCAATCTGCTGCAACGCGGCCTGCTGCAGTTGCAAGGTCTCGCGCTGCTGCTCGTATTGCGCCAACTGGCTGATGATGGTCTGGGCATTCTGCGGCACGTCGACGACGCCGGTCTGGGATTGGTATGCTGCCAGCGCCTCATCCGCCTCGGCAAGCGAGGCGCTGACATTCTTCAGCTGCGTGCTCACAAAATCTTCGGTGGTCGAAGCCGATTGCGTTTGCCAGGAAAGTTGCGTCGCAATGTAATCCGTCATCACTTGGTTGACGAATTGCTGCCCCTGATACGGGTTGTTCCAGCGGAACTGCAGAAATGCATTTTTCGTCGGCGAGGTCGCCGACCCGCCGGAGATAACGGTCAGGGCGCCGCCCTGCAGGTCCTGCGCCAATGCGACCGGCGGAGCGATGTCGATATCATAGGCTTTGCCCGGCGTCGCCTGATAGCTGTCGCTGGCCGGCTGGACGAGCATCTGCACGCCATTGCCGGAGGCGGGCTTACCAAGCTGTCCCGTCAGCAGGAAATGCCCGGCATGCAGCAAGCTAGCCCGGGTATATAGCCGGTAACTTCCGTTCTGCCCGATCACCAGATGGTAGGCGCCCGGTGTGGTGGCATACAACGCCTGCAGGGTATCTGGGCCCGGCAGAAACGAATCCGTCTGACCGTGATCGTAGAGTTTCCAGCGCCAGAATGTCAGCTTGGGTGCACCGGCAGGCGTGATCTGTGCGTTCAGACCGGTCTCCAGCAAAGCATTCTTTACCAGTGCACCCGCGGTGATCAGTTCTATCTGCGTTTCAACATCGCTGCCGTTCGAGTAATCGCCCAAGAAACTTAAGCCGGAGCCTGAATCGGACGGAGCAGCGCCCGAACTTTGCGCATCGCCAAGATACAGGGTTCCAGAGGCCGTGAACGTCGGGACCGTGAAAAGCACGTGCAGCAAGGCAAGGAACGCTGCGCCAAAGGTCATGATGGCGATGATTCCGGCGCGTCGCCGCAGAATCTTCAGAATCTGTCCGACGTCGATCGTATCATAGGCGGGAAGCTGGACAGGGGCCGGCAGATTGTTCGACATCGACATCCCTTAATTATTACGTCGCGACAGATAAGCGATGGAGACGAACGGGTTTAAGACGCCGGAAATGGTCTGCAACGAGGGAATGAGATCGCTCAGCACCTGATTCCAGGTAGCGACCCCGGTCGGTGGCACAAATACCACGTCACCCGGCTCAAGCGCGAACGGCAAGGCCTGGCCGTTCAGGATTTTGTTGGCGTCAACCACGATAAAATCGGCCGTGGCGCCGTGCGAGCGGATCACCCGGACCTGCGATAGCTGGGCGTTGGTATAATTCGCCAGGTCGAGATCGGCGGCGCTGAGCGCCTGCAGCAGCGAAAGCGCGCCGGCCTCGAAGACGACCGGACCGGGCTTGCCGACGGAGCCGAACACGAACGCGTCTTCAGAAGCGGCAGAGGGGATAACGACGGTGTCGCCGGGCTGCAGCACGATATTCTGCGTCAGATCGCCATTGACCAGCAGGGAGCGGAAATCGATCGGGAGTTTTTGCGAATTCTGTACGACATAGGCCTGATACAGATCGGCATTGGCCAGATCGACACTGCCGCCTAATGAAAGCGCCTGGAGCAGTTGCAGCTCGCGCCCGGGAAATTTCAGCCCTGGGGAGGCGAATGCACCAAGCAGATAATAGCGTAGATTCTGCTCGGAAATGAGCTGGACGGTAATATTCGGCGCATCCACGTAACCCGCATAGGCCGTGGTGAGAGCCTGTTGCGCCTGTTGAACGGTCAGGCCGCCGATTTTCACGCTGCCAACCAGCGGCATTTCAATGGTGCCGTCATTGTTGATCATAACACCCCCGGTAAGGCCGGGCTGTGGGGCGGAGAGTTCGGGGTGCGAATAGATCATGACCGAAACCACGTCGCTTGGGCCCAGCACGTATGGCTGTTCGACATCGGCCGAGGGCAGCACCTGCTGCTCGGGTGGCAGGCTTTGCACTTCCGTTGACGTGACGGCAGAGGGGGTGGTGGCGGCCGGTGGACCCGTGACAACATGGCTGATCGGGGGGGGCGCACAGGCGGAAAGGGCTGCAAACGCAAGCAGCACACATAGAAAGCTTCCCGCGCGAAAGCGCGAAATTTTTGATCGCATCTGTGCGCAGGACTCCATTATGACACCGCTATGGGCAAGACCGCAGCGTATTGCCGCATCATCGGAAAGATAGAGAAAGTATAAGCCTTTAAAATCGCGGCATTTGCAAAGGATTTCGGCGCCGGGCGCGTTATGGTCATCATGTTAGCTACTGATCCGATATTGTTTGCAATAAAAAGCAGCTGCCACGCATTCCTGCTTGCAGCCGCCCGCTTTTCGGTTCCGTCTTGGATACGGGAGCAAGAGGCTCCGGGCCGGCTTCTGCCCCAGCAACTTCGTCCGATTTGAAACGCCAAGCACCAAAAAATCAACCTCCGATTGTGGCATTAACCGCAGCCCACAATCAGCGCGGGAGGTAAAATGCCTCATTACATGTAAATAAATCTATAAAGTTAACATTAACGAGACATCAATCTATCAAATAGACACGGGAAGTCAATTCTTTCTTGACTTTTTATCTTAGAGGTTGGAATAGCGGTTATGGTGCAAGCTGTGCGAAGGATGAACGCTTCCAAGACAGGTCCGCGGCGCCGGGAAAAGCTGACGGCCCCTTTTTGCAGGTTCTATGGGCAACCGCCTAGCGTTGGCAGCATCAGCCCGTACCTCGTTAACAACGTGGGAATTGTTAGTTGCGGCGCAGGCCAGAACAGGGTTAGCCGGACCCGATGACCGGCTTTGGGCTGCTCTTCCTGCCGATCTGCCTGTATTTCTGGCGCAGCCCCATTCGCCTTCTGCAGCTTGTGTTGATCGGCTCCGTCTTTCCCGCGGCCGCTGCCATCGTCCTTGGCGGTTTCGGCGTCATGCCGGCGCTGGTTCCCGCTTCGCTTTTCATGCTGTATTTTATCCTTTCGCTCACCCTTGGCGAAAGATTTCCAGCGGAGAAAACCGTGCTCTCCGTGCTCTGGCCTTTTATGGCGGTCGTCACCGGGGCAATCGTAAGCTCGCTGCTGATGCCGCGGCTGTTTGAGGGTGCCATTCTCGTCTGGCCGCAGAAAATCTCCAGCGGCATCTTTGTAAAGCAGCCTTTGGCGCCGAATTCCGGCAATTACACGCAGGACATGTACCTGCTTGCCAACGCGGCGCTTGCGGTGACGGCAGCCGTTTACCTTACGCGCCCCGGCCTTAACCTGCGGCGCCTGCTGGACACCTATTTCATCAGCGGCCTCATCGCGGTAGCAATTGCGCTCTGGCAGTTCGCCAATTCCGTCGCCCATGTGCCGTTTCCATCAACCTTTTTTCTCTCCAATCCTGGCTGGGCGTTGCTTTCCACGCAGACCATGGGCTCGCTTACCCGGTTGAACGGCACCTTCAGCGAACCTTCTTCTCTGGCTGGCTATCTTTGCGGCTCCGTCAGTGCTGCGGCCTGGGTCATTTTCAACGGTGACAAGGCAAGGTTGCCGCGTGCCATGCTCTATTCCGGTCTGCTGGTTATCCTGCTCTGTACCTCGGCCACCGGCTACGCGACCCTTGCCATAATGGCGGCGATCTTGCTGATCCACAGCTTTCTTGTCGCAGCGCCCGAAATCAAGCGACGGGTCGCGACCGGTGCCCTGATTGCCACGGTACTTGCGGGCTTCGCCATCGTGACGGTGCCTCTGATCGCGCCGGGCGTCGCAACGGAAGCGCAGGAAATTTTCGGCGCCACGGTGAACAAGCAGCAATCGGATTCCTACGCCGCCCGCACCACCTCCGACCATGACAGCATGACCGCGATGTATGAAAGCGACGGGTTAGGCGTGGGCTGGGGCAGTAATCGTTCATCCAGCCTTGGGCCAGGGCTTTGCGCATCGGTTGGAGTCTGGGGCATCTCTGGCCTGCTGGTCTTCGGCGGTTTACTGTTGCGGCATGTGCGGATCGCGCGGCTTTTATCGGCCGATGCGGGGCCGCGAATGGTGATGCATGGTTGCGCCGCCGGTTTGCTTGGCACGCTGGTGGCGACCATGCTTTCCGGGCCCACCATCGCCTCACCGGATTTCTATCTTTTGCTCGCTTTGCTGATCGCGACCGGCGCGCGCGTCCGGCATGAGGCGCGCGTAGCAATGTTCACGCAGCCGCCGTCACGGCGGTCGGCGCCGGCGCGGTTCAGTTCGGCGCAGCAGATGAAAGGCGGTTCCTCCTGACTGATTTACACATCAACGGCCGTTTCATCACCCAGCCGCAATCGGGCGTGCAGCGTTTTGCCGGGGAGCTTACCCGGGCTTTACTGGCTCTCGGCGGCGGCAACACGCATTTGCACGTTCCGGCCAATGGTGCGGCAGCCTGGCCAGGTGCGAAGGAAACAGGCCGAATGCAAGGCCAGTCCTGGGAACAATGGGATTTGCCGGGCCAGGTCAAGGGTGGCGTGCTGATCAACCTCGGCAATACCGCACCTTTGCGGGTTCGCCGGCAGGTTGTCGTCATTCACGACGCGGGTGTGTTCAGCACGCCTGAGGCGTATTCGCGAAAGTTCCGCCTTTGGTACAAAATCATGCAGCGCTTCCTGGTTAGCCGTCACGTACCGGTCGTTACCGTCTCGGAATTCTCGCGTCAGGAAATCATGCAGCATCTCGGTGCAAAACGTGAACAGATTACGGTCATGCCCGAAGGTGCGGATCATATGGAGCGCATTACGAGCGAGCCCGGGATTCTGCCGCAACATAACCTGCAATCCCGCCGCTTCGTTCTGGCCGTCGGCAATCTCGCCGCCCATAAAAATTTGGGCGCGCTTGCACTGCTCGCAAAACGCTTGCCCGAACATGGGATGGTCCTGGCGGTCGCTGGAAATGCCGGCAATCAACTCAACGCTGCCTTCAATTCCTCCGGCCCTATGCTGCCGCCCGAAGCGCGTTTCCTTGGCCGCGTCAGCGATGGAGAACTCAAGGCGCTTTACGAAGCCGCTGCTTGTTTCGTTTTTCCCTCCCGTTACGAAGGTTTTGGCCTGCCTGCGGTGGAAGCGATGGCGAGTGGTTGTCCCGTAATTGCCGCCGATATCCCTGCCTTGCGCGAAACCTGCAAAGATGCGGCGTTTTACTGCGATCCGTCTTCGCCCGAAGATATTGCGGCACGGGTTCTGCAACTATGCAATGATGTGGTCTTGCAGGATACGCTACGCAGTGCCGGCGCCAAGCTTACGCGCGGCATGAACTGGCGGCTCGCTGCCGAAAAGCTGCTGGAAATCGTCTCTGTCAACGGATTGGTTGTTCAATGAAAGTCGCCGTCGTTCATGAATGGCTCGAACATTACGCCGGCTCGGAGCGGGTGCTGGAGCAGATACTGCAATGCTATCCGCAGGCCGATGTGTTTGCGGTGGTTGATTTCCTGGCGCCGGAGGAGCGCAATTTCCTTGGCGGCCGCACGGTCAAGACCAGCTTCATTCAAAATCTGCCGTTTGCCAGGAGACATTTCCGCAATTACCTGCAACTTATGCCGCTCGCCGTGCAGCAATTCGACCTCAGCGCTTATGACCTGGTGATTTCTAGCAACCATGCCGTGGCCAAAGGCGTGCTCACCGGACCGAAACAGGTACATGTGAGCTATGTGCACTCCCCGATTCGCTATGCTTGGGATCTGCAGTCGCAATATCTGCGCGAAAGCCGGCTCGAACGCGGGCTGAAAAGCATGTATGTGCGCTGGCTGCTCAGTAAAATCCGCTTGTGGGACGCAATAACCGCCAACGGCGTCGATCTGTTCATGGCGAATTCGAGCTACATCGCGGCACGCATCCAAAAAGCCTATCGCCGGGAAGCCGTCGTCGTGCCGCCGCCGGTCGCGGTGGAAGACTTTACCCTCGGTCAGGGCATACGGGAAGGTTTTTTGGTCGCGTCGCGCTTCGTGCCCTATAAGCGTATCGAGTTGATCGTTGAGGCTTTTCGCGATATGCCGCAACATCGCTTGACGGTGATCGGCACCGGAGTCAACGCAGCACTCGTTGCAAAAGCGGCCGAAAATGCCCCCAACATCACATTACGAGCACCGGTTAAGCACGCGGAGCTGGTGAAACTCATCCAATCCGCCCGCGCCATGGTATTTGCTGCGGAAGAAGATTTCGGTATTACCATGGTCGAAGCCCAGGCCTGCGGAACACCGGTTATTGCCTTCGAGGAGGGCGGAGCCAGAGATATTTTTCAGGCGCCCGGATCAAATGCCGCAACCGGCATTCTATTCCCTGAACAAACCGTAGCCTCGATTATTGCCGCGGTGCATGCCTTCACGGAAGCCGAAGCCGGGTTCAGCGCTGCCGCCTGCCGCCTGAATGCAATGCGATTTTCAGAAGCGCTGTTCCGCCAACGTTTCACAAATGAAGTCACCCAGGCAATGCTATCCGCCAAACGCTCGGCGGCGCCATTTGCCAAGAATTTAGCAGATACCGGCGATTAGAAAGCAGGCGTTTCTTTTTTTAAGGTTGACCGACGTCGAAAGCACAAGAACGCTTTCCAAACCAGGACTACCCGCCCCCGATCAACCCGTCATACCCAACGAAGTTGCCGGATTTAGGGCGCTTTTCCTATTTCCTCTGTTTCCGGATGAATTCACGCAATGTACTATCCGCATGTGGGTCGCCGAAATGAAACAGCGCCGTCGCCCTTACCTTGTCGATATCACAAGCCTCGTTCGCATGAACCGACCGGTAACCCCAGAACAGATATAGATTTCCTGGAATAATTTTCACTTTGATGAATCCGTTGCGGGCGATCGCCTGACGGCGGAACAAGACTTGCGCCCATCTGTTATCGACCACTAGCTTGTCGAGCATGTTTGCCAGGTAGGTCGATCTGACGCCACGAAAATTTGGCTTCATAAGCAGGTCCCCGGTATCGCCTTCGATTGGTGTAACGATCGGCAGCAGGGCGGTGACAACATATGAATCGTAATGGAAGAAATAGGCGTGCTGAACGCCGGTTTTGCCCGTAAGGCAGCGGAGCACCTGATACAGGTCCTGCTCCGGTGCGGGTTTCCCGCAGGTTTTTTCATAAAGTCCGCGCATCAGGTGCACAAAACTCGGCGTTTTTCCGATTGCTTCCAGCAAGGTATTGGTCATTTCTTCCCTGCCGGTCCGCACGGTATACTCACCGCCAGAGGCTTCGACCAATCCGCTAACCAGATCGCGCAATTCCTCTAGCAGATCGGAACCGACATAGTTGTGTAGAACTGCGAAGCCGGATTTTTCAATATCCTTCGCAAGCGTACCGATCTGGTCATCGGGTATGCCTGGAAGTTCAACTGTCAGCGTACTCAGCGGCGGGCCATGGTCCCACATTTTTTTGCCCAATCAGTAATGGAGTTCCGAATCTGCCAACAAGGTGAGAAAACCGAGCCGCTTCTGACGCCGCTAACCAAGCAAAAAATGTTTACCTGAAAAAACATTCGCAGAAAGCAGTAGGCGTTGTATACTCATCTATGGCTCATATCAATCAAATAACAGATCTGAAACATTCGCAGCAGGTTAACCTTTTTTGCAGAAGTGCCTCGGGCCGAGATCAGTTCGAGAGTCTTCGCGCTGTAAGAGACCGGTCGTCCCCACGAAAATTGCATGCCGTTCTCTCCGGCCGCAATATCCGGCTTGGCGCAGATGTAGCAAAACGTCGGATCGGAGAATTATTGCGACAGCGCCACGGTTGTGATAATCGTCCCCAGGAAAATCGCAGACAATAATACCTCTAAAACCGGAGCTGGATAAATTGCAATACCCGTAACCCGATATAGATCCTGATAGGCCTTCAGTTCATAAAACATAATGTCATCATGCAGGAAATCGATGGAAAGCGACGGCAAAAGCCGCATATGGCAGACCCCAAAGCAAGCCGCCGGTCGCTTTAATCCTTGATACTACGGAGCGGTTTTGCAGATCTATCCTCCCAGTTTTTGAGATTCGATTGCGGACGAGAAAACATATTTGGCGAAAATTCGTACATTCGACAATATGCATTGATAAACAACGAAAACAGGTTTTACCAGTTAACAGTAGTCTGTATTAAAACAATTTTACGTGTATCGGCGGCCTCGCTGATAATATACAATTTCCGGTTATTGTGGAAACCGGTTCAGCAACCTTAAAGGTTTTATTGTATATACTTAGACGGGGGAGCGGTAGCATGGTTCTTCGCAGTACGACTCGTTTCGGACTGGCAGCTTCCTGCTTGCTTCTCTATTGCTATCATTTGCGGGCGATCGGTTGTATTGTAAATCTAACGGGAGGCAAGGTCACGCTCCCGTGAAGTCGGATGTTAGGAAGACGATGCGGATTTTGCATTTGGTGAATCACTGCGGCAAAGCAAACGGTCATGTTAACGTTTCGGTGGATATGGCATGCACCCAATCCCGCAACGGGCACGACGTGGGCTATACCTGCGCCAAGGGCGACTTCATTCCGCTGCTCGAGCAGGCTGGTGTAAGGGTTTTCAAGGTGGAGGAGCCGCATCGCAGTCTAGGCAAATTCCTTGCGGCTGAACGGCAGCTCTGGCGAACCATCCGGCAGTTCAAGCCCGACATTATCCATGTGCATATGGCGGCGCAAAGCGTGCTCATCCAGCCGTACCGCCTGGCCGGCTATAAAGTGGTGACCACGGTACATAATGAATTCGATCGATCCGTCTGGTTGATGGGTCTGGCATCGCGGGTCGTTACGGTCAGCAAATCGGGTTACGAAGCCATGCTCAAGCGCGGCTTCAGCGCCAAAAAAGTTCGAATCGTCCTGAATGGCTCGGTCGGCTCGCCGCGCCTCACCCAGAAATTTGAGGCTGCACAGGTCATGCATCCGGCAATCGTCTCCGTTGGCGGCATGCATCCGCGCAAGGGGATCGCTGATCTTATTCAGGCCTTCGCCATACTCAAACCCCGCTTTCCTGAAACGAATCTTTATCTGCTCGGCGAGGGTCCATGCCAGGCCGAGTATGAGGCGCTGGCGAAAAAGCTGGATTTATCCGGTAGTGTGCATTTTCTCGGCTACCGGGACGACCCACGGGAGTATCTGTTCGCTGCCGATATTTTTGTCCTGGCTTCCCATGCCGATCCCGGACCGCTGGTAATTGCAGAGGCGCGCAATGCGGGCTGCGCAATCGTTGCAACCAATGTAGATGGCATCCCGGAAATGCTGGATCATGGCGGTGCCGGCATATTGGTCCCCCCAAAAAATCCAGAAACGCTGGCAGCGGCAATTTCCGATCTGCTGGGCGATAATACCAAATTACAGAAATACGCGGCAATGGCGAAAGAGAATGTCGAACGTTTCACGATTTCCAGGGTCTGCCGGGATATGGATAAGATCTATGGTGAATTGGTTTGAAGCCTCGCTTCTTCGTATCGCCGCCGGCGGCAAAGGATGAGCCGTACCCTCAATGTTCCTATCGGTAAGGAACCAGGCCATGGCAAATCTTTCAGTACCGCACTTTACCGATGATATCGCAGCACGCCAATGCCTGGAAAATCTGCGCTGGCCATTCGGTGCGGATTGCCCCTATTGCGGTTCGCTAGGTAGGGCAATCGCGAGTAAGACGCAGGGCAAATACCCTTGCGCCGAAACGGATTGTCGCAAACACTTCAGTGTCAGCGTGGGCACTGTCTTCGAACGCAGCCGGATTCCCCTCCATAAATGGCTCCTCGCCGCCTATCTGCTATGTTCGTCCGAAAAGCGAATGAGCAGCTACCAACTGCATCACAGTCTGGATATTACATACAGATCCGCGTGGTTCATCGCACACCGTCTCCGCGAGGCAATGCGCAGCGGCACTTTCGCAGCCATCGGCGGCGCCGCCGGGAACCAGGATCGCAATGATTTCGCCGGTAACGGCCATCGGCCAGGCCAAAATCAGCTATGGTCATAAGCTTCCGGCAGCAGGTCACGGCACGCCATGAGGGCAATGCGCACTCATGACCCAGGCGCCAAAACCCGACCTTGCCGAATACGAGCAGGAAGCAATATCGTTCGAGCAAGTGATGAAGCGGCTGATCGAAGCAAAACCAAAGCAGCGCGCTAAAAGAAAGGATCTTACGTCAACAGACGGCGACGCCAAACCGAACTCACCCGGTAAGCGTGCCGGTGTAAATGATAGCTGAAGAATCTCGCCAGCTTTCACAAAACAATGGTGTTATTGCTACCTCTTTGCTTCTTGCGCAGCAGTTTGCCGACGGCACCGGCGGAAAGCGGCCTGCTCAAAAGGAAGCCTTGCGCCTGGGCGCAGCCCATTTCCTGCAATGCCTGCATCTGGTTATCTTCTTCGATCCCCTCGGCCGTCACCTCAAGGTTCAGCGCTTCTGCAAGATCGATGATCGCCTTGACGATTGACATGGTTCTGTGCCGCTCTGGGAGGCCAGCGACGAATGACTGGTCGATCTTGATCGCATCGATCGGATAACGGTCGAGATAGCCAAGCGAGGAGTATCCTGTGCCAAAATCATCCAGGGCGAAGCGCACGCCCAGCGCCTTGGCATTGCTTAGCACGGCGACGATCGGCTCGGATGTGGGAAACAGTACGCTCTCTGTTACTTCAAGCTGCAACGAGGCCGGTGCCAGGCCGGTATCCGTCAAAATTTCATCCAATTGCGGAATAAACCGGATGTCGGTCAGCTCATGGCCGGAGATATTTACGCTAAGCCGCAGCCCAAGTTTCGGATAATCATGCTGCCATTCGCGCATCTGTCTGCAGGCCTCTCGCAGCACAATGCCGCCGATCTGCCGGATCAAGCCCATCTCTTCGGCAATGCTGATGAACGCGCCGGGCAGCAGCTTGCCGCGGCTCGGATGCTGCCAGCGTACCAGCGCTTCCATCCCTTTTACGTCCTGCGTCGTCATATCGTAAATCGGTTGGTACTCAACATAGAATTCCGAACGTGCCACCGCGCGTTGCAGTTCCGCACGCAATTGCGAAGAGGTAACCGCGCCGCGATGCATGGAATCGTCGAAAATCAAAAATCCCTTATGCCGGCGTTTGGCTTCGTACATCGCGATATCGGCATCGCGGAGAATTTCTTCCGGCACGCGGTAATATCTCGTTTCATAGGCGGCGCCGATACTCGCTGAGGAATAAACCTCGCGTTCCCCCAGCTGAACCGGATAGCGCACGACCTCGACCATCCGTTCGGCCATTGCCGAGACATAGCTGGGCTTGTCGAATCCCTCGATCAGAATCGCAAACTCGTCGCCGCCCAGGCGGGCCACGACGTCGTTGGCGCGTGTGCAATTGCGCAAACGTTCAGCAATCTCGATCAGCATCAGGTCGCCTGCACGATGCCCAAAACTATCATTAATCAGTTTGAAACGGTCGAGGTCCAGCAGCAGTACCGCGAAGCGGAACTCTGGATCGACGGTCAGCCGCTCGAAGGCGCCTGCCACCCGGTCGATAAAAAACTGTCGGTTATAAAGTGAGGTCAGCGCGTCGTGAAAGGCCAGATAATGCAGCCGCGCCTCGATCCGCTTACGTTCCTGAACTTCTGCTTCCAAGGCAGCTTTTTCATTTTCGAGCATTAGATTCTCCGCTTCCGCAAGGCGTATGCGTTGACGATATTCTTCGATAATTCCGCGATCGCCCACGTCGTGCGGCACCACGGACCAATGCATAAAATTGCCATGCCGATCGGCCTCCGGCACAATCCGGACATCGGCCAAGAAATCGGTTCCATTTTTTTTCCTAAGAATGAGCTCAACCGCTACGGTTCTGCGATGCAGCAACGCGGTGTGAAGCTTCGTTAAAGTATCATCATCTTTTGTTACGCTCGAGCGCAAAGCCGTGGGCGATAGGCCGAGCAATTCGGACTCTTCGTAACCGGTCAGCCGCGTGAACGCCGCATTGCAGGACGTGATCTGCTGCGCGCCTGAACCAGCACCGTCCTGGCAGGTCGTAATCGTTGCCACATCCCCACACTGCGCGCTAAGGTCCTGGGAACCCGCATCCGCATAATTGCGCTGCGGATTGGCATTTGCTTGCAATTCCAGAATCTCTGAGAGCAGCGCTCCATTCGCTCGCAGCATGTAACGCTGGACCAATGTCAGTTCGGTCCGCGGCGACCGGTCTGCCACCAGCAACAATCCGCAAACCTGCACCTGGCCATAGGCCACATGCACCGCGGCGACGAAGCGGGCCGGACCGGCAAGATCGTCGAACAGCCATGGCTGTTCACGAGAAAGGCCAAATTGCAGCTGCGCGTCAGGAATGATCGTCAAGCCGTTTTTGTTGTGCTTAGCCGCGTTCAAGATCGGCAAGCCGTTTGCAGTCATGGCATCCACCATTTGGCAGCCGAAAGTAGAAACGACTTCAAAACGGTCTTTTCCGCATAGGTAAAACACTGCGGCCGCGCAGCCCGCCGCGCGCGCAGCCGTTTCAACAACCTGCGCGAGCGGCGCGGCCCCGTTAGATGATTGTTGCGCCAGCATCAACACGCAGGCTGCGGCTGGAGATTTGCAGGATGAAGGGCTGAAGCTGGAACGCAACTAAACGTCCGGCGAATCGCCGCCAGGGTCTTATAAAAAATCATGCTAATCTATACCATCCTACATTGATTCTAGCAAATGAGATTATTTCGCAATTTTGAGTTGATATCCGCGCGAATTTGCGATGCGGCGGGGGTTTTCTGCAACCTTGGAGGGTATAAATCTCATTACGATATCAGGATATGTCTGTTGTAACAAACTTTTTAGTTTTGTGCCTTGCGATATGCCGTGATACGCACGGGAATAAGACGTAATTTTGAAGGCCTTATTAGGCGCAAAGTTGCGCGCATGCCATCCTGTGCCGGCCAGCGTTTGTCTTATCCGTGCCGCGTGTTCTCATAGCGCTGTTCACGCGGCTATCGTCCAGCAGGATTGCGGTGCCTTGCCCGCCTGTAGCCCGTAACATGACAGGCCATAGTCCAGCGCAACACGGATTGGGTCGGCGCGCGGCCTGCCGGAAGTCTCGTATAGATGACTTAGCCGCATCGGCTGGCGGCCTAGCGGCGCCGACGCCGATGCCCTATTATTTGTTTGAAGATGCCCGTTTTTGCGGCAAAACAGTTCTATGGGTCGGTTAGCCGATCGCGGATTTTAAAGGATCTTCGTGCGCCGATGGGCCAGGTTGAAAACGTCAGAAACTTCCGTTCGCTCTATGCTCACGGGTTTGCCCGCGTTGCGGCATGTACAATCCGCACCAGCCTAGCTGACCCGGCCCGCAACGTGGAAGCCGTTCTGGCAATGGCGAAGAACTGCGCCGCTTCAGGCGTGGCACTTGCGGTGTTTCCGGAGCTCACTCTGTCTGGCTACTCGATCGAGGACCTGCTTTTACAGGACGTTCTGCTGGATGCTGTGGAGCGGGCCATTGCTGCGCTGCTTGAGCAATCCGCTGCAATCCTGACCGTCCTGGTCGTCGGCGCGCCGTTGCGCCACGCCCAGCGGGTCTACAATGCGGCCCTTGTCATCCATCGCGGCCGCCTGCTTGGCGTCGTGCCAAAGTCCTACCTCCCTAACTACCGGGAGTTTTATGAACGTCGCCAGATCGCCGCGGGCGACATGCTGCGCGGTGAGATCACCCTTGCGGGCCAGACTGCCCCAATCGGCAACAAACTGCTTTTTGCCGCCGCGGACGTTCCCGGCTTCGTTCTGCACACCGAAATCTGTGAGGATTTCTGGCTCCCCGTTCCCCCCAGCGCGCTCGCTGCTTTGGCCGGCGCCACCATCCTGGCCAATCTTTCAGGTAGTCCCATCACCATCGGCCGGGCCGAAAGCCGGCACCTGCTCGCCCAATCCGCCTCCATGCGCTGCCTCGCAGCCTATCTTTACGCCGCCGCCGGTACAGGCGAGAGCACCACCGACTTGGCCTGGGATGGCCAGGTGATGATCTACGAAAACGGCGTCCTGCTGGCGGATGCGGAACGTTTCCCTGCGGAGGGCCGCTTTATCACCGCCGATATCGACCTCGACCTTTTGCGTCAGGAACGGGCCCGGATGGGCACTTTCGACGACAACCGCCGCACCCATGCCGAAGTCACGGATGAGTTCCGCCGCGTGACCTTCCGGCTCGATCCGCCTGCCGGAGATTTCGGTTTGCACCGTCCGATCGAACGGTTCCCCTTCGTGCCGGCCGATCCCGCCCGCCTGGAGCAGGATTGCTATGAGGGGTACAACATCCAGGTTGCGGGCCTGGCGCAACGGCTCAGCGCCACCGGCCTGAAGCGTGTCGTGCTCGGGATTTCCGGCGGCCTCGACTCCACCCATGCGTTGATCGTTGCGGCCAAGGCGTTCGACCAGCTGGGCTTGCCGCGGGCGAATATTCTTACCTTCACACTGCCGGGTTTCGCCACCAGCACTGCGACCAAGGGCAATGCCTGGCGCTTGATGAACAGTCTTGGAACCACGGCCAGAGAGGTCGATATCACCCCTGCTGCGAAGCAGATGCTGGCTGATTTGCAGCATCCCTACGCCAATGGCGAAGCGATCTACGATATCACCTTCGAAAACGTGCAGGCCGGCCTGCGCACGGATTACCTGTTCCGTTTCGCCAATCACAATGGCGCCATCGTCCTCGGAACCGGAGATCTTTCCGAACTGGCATTGGGCTGGTGCACCTATGGCGTCGGCGACCAGATGTCGCATTACAACGTCAATTCCGGCGTACCTAAAACCCTCATCCAGCATCTGATCCGCTGGGTCATCAATTCGCATCAGTTCGCGCCCGATGTTGATGAGACATTGGAAGCAATTCTGGCGACCGAGATTTCACCGGAGCTAGTACCGGTAGAGGAGGGGGCCGCACCGCAGAGCACCGAGGCGATTATCGGTCCCTACGCGCTACAGGATTTCAACCTTTATTACACGCTGCGCTTCGGCTTCCGGCCTTCTAAAATCGCCTATCTTGCAATGCATGCCTGGAGCGATGCAGCCAGCGGCGCCTGGCCGCAGCATTTCCCCGCGGATCGCCGCATTGCGTTCTCCCTGCCTGAAATCCGCCATTGGCTGGAAGTCTTTCTCCGCCGCTTCTTTGCCTTCAGCCAGTTCAAGCGGTCGGCCATGCCGAACGGCCCGAAAGTCGCCGGCGGCGGCTCACTCTCCCCCCGCGGCGATTGGCGCGCCCCCTCCGACGGCAACGCCACCGCCTGGCTGGAGGAACTGGCGCGCAATGTGCCGGAAGCATGATATTGTCATCTTCTTTGAGGAACTTACAGCGGGGTTACTATCAATCATCCGGCCATCTTTGCCCCTGAATCGTCACCTTGCCGCGCAGCGCATCCAACACGCGCGCCAGATTTCTGCCGACCATCCTTAGTGCGACATCGAACGGAAAGATGCCGAAGCGATCCAACTCCGGCACGGCCTTGTATCCGGCCCGTTCGATCATGGATGCGCAATGCAGCGAGTCGAGGGAAGGCATCTCGCACAGGCGCCAGGTAAACAATGCCAGATCCTTGCCAGGCAGATAGAGATGGGTGCCAAGAAACTTCAGCTCTGACGGGGTCACAACCAGCCCAGTCTCTTCCCTCAGTTCACGGATAGCGGCGTCCGACAGATTCTCGCCGGCTTGCGCGACACCCTTCGGAATATCCCAGCGCGGCGAGCGGGAAGCGTGTCCCAGCAGTAGCTGCCGCCCGTCCGTGACGATCACACCACAGGAGACCCGTCTCAAAGGCGACGTTCTCGCTGCCGCAACATTGCGTATTTTGCGATCATGATGATACCGGCATGAATTAGCGGCCTCGCCATTACTGGCGCCGCGACCAGGGAAACACAGGCAGCGGCGGCGAGCGGCAGCATGGCGGTAAATGCGAGGGCGGTGTTGAACCATGGTGGTTTTGCCGCCGCGTCTTCGAAATTGCGGATCGGATTGCTGAGCATATGCGACCTATGTGGGGGTCCAACGCCGCAATTTCTCGCTGATGAAGCCATAATTCGCGGAAAGAATGCCCCGTCCGCAGGCCGCGCGCCACAACCCCATGCAGGAAAGCTGGCAGCCTCCGGAATACCGGTCCGCACGCTAACGTGCTGCGCAGCTGGCCCTATCCCGGATAGAGCATTCCGTGGAGCGGATTTGTGGCCGTGCAATTAATTGCGCAAGGTGCTATTGCGTAATGCAATATTATACTACAGTATGTAGTGTAATTGACTTAAGTGACGAAAATATTACAAACCGAAGTTATACCTACTGCATTAAATCCTATCACTCGGATCGAACACTGTATCTCAAGAATACCCCCGCTGGAGTGACGCGTTTGTCTTCCCCCTCGAAGCTCTCCGTAAAAAAGCCTCGCAAACAGGCGCCGGCAATTGCGCTGAAGCCATCCTTACGGGAGGCCAGGAAGGCCTTCACCCGCAAGCAGATCTGCGACGCGGCGCGCGGCCTGTTCTTCGAGCAAGGCTATCATCAGACGACGATCGACCAGATCGCGACGGTTTGCGGCACCTATCGTGCAACCATCTACGCCTATTTTCCTGACAAGGAGGAGATTCTGGCGGCGATTGCGGATGAGCATGCGGCGGCGATCAAGGAAGTCATCGCCCGCTTCCCATCGCCATCGCCAACCCGCGCGCAGATCGATCTCTGGGTTCACGAAATTGCCGCCTTTTCCTCGCGCGAACAGATACCGTCGATTGTTCTGACGGATCTCGGGAACACGTTCGACGCGCCAAAGCCGATGCATCGCTTGGGTTTGGTCGTGATGGAGGCTTTCGCGGAAAGGTCGCCGGCATTCCGCCGCGGGCTGGTGCCAGGGCCCGATCAAAAGCTCGCTTTCGCGCGGGCAGGCATGGTGCTGCGGGAACTGGGCTGGTTCTGCCTGCGCTCTTCAAAGCCCAGCGAAGCCGACAATCGGGAAGTGCTTCTTACGGTGGTCGCCGAAGCGTTCGAATCCCTGATCGAAAAACAGGGCTGAATGCCGAAGGCGGGAGGCCGGATTTTACCAACCATTTCTCACCCGGTCACGGCCGGCTCTTAAAACCATTTTTCGAAGCGAGGAACCCAATGAAAAGACGTAAACTTGGCCTGTTGGCCGGCTCCAGCCTGATTTCCGCCGCCGCATTGCGGAACGCCAATGCGCAGGCGGCGGGTTTTACCCCCGCTGATCCGGCATTGCTGACCACGACCCTGACGCCGATGGGGGCGGAGCGTGCCGGCAATGCAGACGGATCGATTCCGGCCTGGACCGGCGGCATGCCGCAAACCCCGCCTGGCAGCCCGGTCGCGATCCGGGTATTCGAGGACGAGCAGAAGCTCCTCACGGTGGATTCAAGCAATATGGATCAGTATGCTGACCTGCTGTCGGAAGGCACCAAGCTGCTGATGACGAAATACGGCTTCAGCATAAATGTTTATCCGACTCACCGCACCGCCAACGCATCGCAACTGGTGTACGATAACGCGGCGAAGAATGTTACCCGCACCCAGTTCAGCCCCGATGGCGGGCGGTTCGGTTTCACGGGCGCCTATGGCGGCCCGCCGTTTCCGATCATCGACAAGGACCCCGACATTGCCGGTCCGCAGTTGATCTGGAACCATCTGACGGCCTGGACGGGCTATTGCAACACAACGTTCAGCCCCGGCTATGTCGTAACGGACGGTCAGCTTGTACTTTCGGAAGGCGGCAAGACCTATTTCCTCCGCCCGTATTACGATCCGGCCGGCGGCCCGGAGACATTCGACGGCTATCTCGTTAAAACCTCGCTTGTGTTCGAGGCGCCGGCGAACTTCAACGGACAGCAGGCTTTGACCTGGCACACGGCCAATGTGCAGCTGCATCCGGATATCACCTGGACCTTGCTGAATGGCCAGGGCCGCGTTCGCAAGGCGCCGGATGAAGCCTATGATTCCCCAAACGGCTATTTCAACGGTTCATCTAATTATGACGAGAGTTCCGGATTCTACGGCGATCCGCATCAATACGACTGGAAGTTTATCGAAAAAAAGGAACTTTTTATTCCGTATAATTGCAATAAGGTGCTGTTTGCGACCGCCGACGAATTTCTTCTTCCCAAATTTCCGAATCCGGATATTACGCGCTGGGAGAAGCATCGCGTCTGGGTGGTGGAGGCAACCTTGCATCCCGGCATCCGCAACGTATTGGCCAAACGCCGCTTCTATATCGATGAGGATAGCTGGAACATCGGGGTGGGCGAGGCCTATGATGGTGGCGGCAATATGGCCAGCATCTATCTGCAACTCCTGCACACGGTCCCGGCGATTCCTTGCGTAAATCCGACCGGATTCGTTAATTACCATCCGCAGGCGAACAACTACGTGTATGCGGGCCTGCTGAACGTTCCCGGACTATCCTTTCCGGAATCGATCGATCCGATCCAGCTGTCGCAATTCGATCCGCAACTCATGGCGGCAAATGCCAGCTTCTGAGCGAGTCTGGAATTTTGTAAAGCATAGGCGTAGCGTCTGATCGAAAAGGCTCTAACGCCTAAGTTTGGAGGACATGTTTTGCCGACCATTCTGGAGCCGGCCACGATTGGCGACCTACAATTGCGCAACCGTATCGTCATGGGTCCGATGACTCGTGCCCGTGCGCGCGATACGGGAGAAATTACGCCGTTGGCGGCCGAGTATTACGCGCAGCGCGCCACGGCGGGTCTGATCATTTCGGAAGGCATTTATCCCACGCCGGAAGGCAAGGGGTATTTTGCCACGCCCGGGCTGGTGAATGACGCGCATATCGCGGCCTGGCGCGGCGTCACCAGCAAGGTGCATGAGCAGGGCGGCAAGATCTTCGCCCAGATCATGCATTGCGGCCGGGTCGGCCACCATCTCAATAATCCCGGTTATGCGCTGGTTTCCGCCTCTGCCGTGCAGGCCAATGCGGCGATCCTGACGCGCGAGCAGGGGATGACGCAGATGTCTCCGCCGCGCGCCTTGGAGACATCTGCGGTGGAGGCGCTGCTGGATGGTTTCGAGCAATCCGCCCACAATGCCAAAGCCGCCGGGTTCGACGGCGTGGAGCTACATGCCGCCTCAGGCTATCTGCCGCACCAGTTTTTGGGCAGCGGAACCAACTTACGCGAAGACAGATTCGGCGGAACGCCGGAGAAGCGCTGCCGCTTCGTACTCGACGTGATTGACCGTTTCATAAAGGTACATGGTGCATCGCGTGTCGGCATCAAGGTGGCGCCTAAGATCACCTATAACGACATGCAGGATAGCGAAACGGATGTAACTTTCGATATTCTGGTCCGCGAGCTTGACCGCCTCGGCCTTGCCTATCTCAGCTTTCAAACGACCCTCTCCTATGACACGCTTGCTTCCGCCAATATGCATATCGGCGGCCGTGGCAAGCTCAATTTTGCCGATGTTTTTCCCTACGCCTTCATGCGCGAACGGTTCCACGGCCCGCTGATGGCCGCCGGCGATCTGACCTTCGATATTGCCAATCAGGCGCTGGAGGAAGGCCGGGCGGATCTGTTCGTCTTTGGCCGCGCCTATGTCAGTAATCCGGATCTCGTGGCCCGCTTCGCAGCAAAGGCGGAACTGGCCGAACCCTCCATGATGACCCTTTATGGCGGCGGCGCGGAGGGATATACGGATTATCCCGCCATGGGCTGAACGCCTGCAAAAAAGAGGAGCGAGGCGATGACCGAATACAAAATGACAATGCTGACGAACGCCAAGCCGGGACGCGATGCTGAATTCAAGAAATGGTATGAAGGCCATCTCGACGACATGCTGCGGCTCCCCGGCGTCGTCGCGGCGCAATGCTTCGATTTCGACACCGAACTGAGCGTTGAGCCGGTGTCAGAATACCGCTATCTGGCGATTTATGAATTCGAAACGGATAACCTCGGCGAGACGCTGGGCGCGCTACAGGCCGCCATCGGTACCCCGGCGATGCCGATGAGCGATGCGATGGAGCCGAAAACGACGGCGGTTGTATACCGGGCGCGCGGCGAACGGCGGGTGAAAGGCCAAGGCGCATAGCGTGCATTCGATAGGCTAATATTCATAAGGGAGCGTAAAATGACCGAAGAAGAAATCATCGAAGAGGGAAAGAAGGTTTTCGAAAAATGCTATAACGGAGTCGTACCTTTGCCGCAGCAGCTTCCCGCAAAAAGCTTCGGCGAGCTGAACATGAAATTGTTCCGCGAAATCTGGGGCGACGATACGTTGAGCTTCCGGGAAAAGCGGCTGGTCGTGATGGGCATTCTCGCCGGACGTAACGCCGACCCATCCTTGTTCACCATCCATGCCCGCTCGGCTTTGCGCAACCGCGAACTCAATGCTGCCGAATTGCGAGCGATTATGCCGTTATTCCTGATGTATTCTGGTGCGCCAAGCGCCTCCACCATGTTCATGGCTGCGGAGAAACTGCTGGCGGAAACCAAGGAAGGCGAAACCGCCTGAGCAGTCGTTACGCCCATGCGAGGCAAAATAAAATTTCCGGCGATCGACAACGTTGGCTTCGGGCGCCGGCAGCATTCAAGGAGATTAGGAAATGAAAGTCGCATTTGTTGGCCTGGGTAGCATGGGCGCCCCGCAGGCGCGGCTGATCGCACGCGCCGGTTTCGACCTTTCCGTATATGATCCGTTTCCAGCTGCGCTCGAAGCGTTTCGGGGTATTGCCCGGCTCGCGACCACCGCGGCCGATGCGGCGGATGGGGCAGAAATTGCCTGCATCTGCGTGCGCGATGACAAGCAGGTGCGCGAAGCTTTGTTCAGCCAGCGGGGATTGGTTGAAGGGCTTGCACCGGGTGCTCTG
>Ga0116229_10003276_pt1 | contig 26553 bp, 21 predicted proteins | sample S1TSphgellanicum_3_FD_87313 | JGI IMG/M metagenome (GOLD analysis project Ga0116229, IMG submission 87313) | Host-associated microbial communities from peat moss isolated from Minnesota, USA - S1T2_Fc - Sphagnum magellanicum MG | ecosystem: Host-associated > Plants > Peat moss > Unclassified... | reverse complement strand
TTTTTTTTTTGTTAGGATGTGTAAGAACATATTCTCCTCCCTCGCCGGCGCGCGTGGCCGGCCTGGTTGTTGTGGGGGGGGGGGGGGGGGGGGGGGGCACTATTTGTTTTAACCCATTTTAAGGCTTTACATTCTATAGTTAGTCATTTCCCTTTTTGTTTATTTCCATCCATTATGGATGACACTAACATCATAGGTCCCCTTTCAATTGTATCATCTATATATGAACATTTCTAGATTGAACTTCGTGTGATAGGTTTTTTTATTTAACCTCAAAAATGTGTAACATGGTCATGTTATGGCTTGCTACCTAACTTCAATACCCCATCCTAATTTACCACTTCATCAAAATGAATTAAAATCTTGGGGTTCCATTGGGCACCTTGTCATTCACATAATCCTTCATCAAAGATGTCATGCTAAAGGATGTTCGACATGTGGACCTTCCCCTTAAAATGGGTGATGTTCATGTAACCTTTGGAATTTTAACCCATTGCTTCATATAATGGGCATCGTATCTTTTACGATGCACACCTTTTTTTTCCACTTTCATATAATCTTTTATTCTAACCCCTCCTTCCTTCAAATGTTTGGGCACCTTTTGGGTTTAGGATCCTTTGATAGCCCAAAAAGACTTCTAGCCCATAAACAAACCTTGTCGCAATAACTTTTGGTGGCATCAAGCTCATATTGATATCCACCATCACCCCATTAGCCTATTTAAAGAATTGAACCTTCATAGTTTTAATCATGACTACTAGGTTTATGGTTAATCAATGTATTTCCTTCTTGAAGCCTTAGCACGTATCAATAACAACACCTTTCCTTTCCAGCAACACTTCAAGGTGGCATGTTATCTTCTACCACTCCCAGCTCATGCATGTCTTCCTCCATTTGAACAACTCATCTGGCAACAAATGGTTTAATTTCAAAATTTCATTTCTAAACATTTGCACCATCATGCCATTTCTAGTGTGCTTTCTAACGAGATATCTAAAACCCATCGTGCTTGAATTTTATCATGTTTTGGTTTAAGAGTGGGCACTTGGTTTACATTTCAATTAATCTTCCTAGCCATTTGATTATCTTCCCCATTTTTTCTACAACATTTTGAACGTGACTTGGATTACATCATCCTTCAATTACAAGTATCTTTCAATGCATGTGCACACATCTCATTGACCCTATGGGTATCCACCTCTTACATTGTGTTCATGGCAATCAACCCACGATGTAATTCACAACACCTTTGTTGCCACTATGCAAAATGTTGGTTTCCATGTGGGATGAGAACAACTACATGTGTTTCTTTCAACCATGTTCCTCTCATTGACAATTCAACATTGTGCTCACCAAAAATGGCATTTGCACTTTAGTCAATGTTGTCATTACTAACCCAATGCGAACATATCTACTTTCCCGACCTTGCACAAGGTTTTGTCATCTCCAATGTGGCTCAAGCCAAAAAAAAGAACTATCGTGACCGACACCCCATTAATGAATTCCTCCCTTTAGCAATTGAAGTATTTGGATGTCTACACACAAATAGATTGATGTGTTTTTACAAGATTGTGCCAATGCCATTTGGAACTTGAAAAGGCCAGAGGGCCCTCATCTTTATGTCTTGGTTACTTTTCTTCGTAAAAAAATTTCAATCACATTACAAAGGATGCAAGATGTCCAAATTTCAAGTTGGACAGTAATTGTAGGTTTAACTACTTCCCAATTTCCTGCCCCTCATGACACACTTCCCATCACCACGACTGACCTATTGCAAGCGATTGATTTTTGATATGGAGAAATACAACCGACCTATTACAAGCAATCGACTTTTGACATCTAGTTTGAACTAACTTGACATCATGTAACTTATCCCTTTTCCTTTTTCTTATTCCTTTGTACATTTTTCGAATCTGTGGTGTGTTTATTAATAAAATTTTGTAGGGCTTCATCAAATGTATGTTCCATGAAGTCACAATCATGTTCCCCAATGTTGAAATTATGAAAAGAGTAAATATTTATTATGTATGGAAGACGTTCCCATCTTTTGTTCTCACATTCAATGTTGTTCCCATGAAAGTCCAACTACAATTCCCACAATCATTTCATGGCATGTCATAATCATTCACCAAAGATGTTTACATCATGGAATAGGCCCATAACCACACATTACATTTGGTGTGTTGCTTATCTTGGCCCCAATAAATTCAATAGGAGAATTTACTTAGCATAATGGGCAGTCATTTGCCCATTCCATCATATGTACCCAGACAACATTAGTGTGGATTGTGAACATTATTACAAAATTTTGTATAGTCTTATGAAATCCACCTAAACCTAAATAGGTAGTGTGTAACTTATTAAAAAAATCTTTAATTTTTTAAAATACCCACCCATCTAATAGTGTGTAACTTATTTACAAAATTCCTAACTTAAAATCTTGTCACAAACTATAGTTTACTTTCTTTTCGTACACAAAACAATATACTTGATTCTCTTATTACACATCACACAACAAGAGTAAGGGATGGAAAAAGGGAAGCCATAGGCAATGAGCAAATGTCAACCCATCTAATTTTCTTTGAAGGTATGATTATTGTTTTGGGCTCCAATTTTGATTTTCAAGGGAGGGGGGGTTTCCAATCTCAATGGAGTTAAAAGGTGAAGCACCTACCTTGAATGATGCAAAAAATCCTCATTTCCTTTTGTTTTTGGTTATAGTGTGGATCTTGTTTTGACAAGATTTGATGTTAGGGAACTCTAATGTGCAAAAAATCATAGGTGAGATTGATGTGAGTCTTTATGAGATGGAGTCTTTTGGTACCTCCTTCTAATGCATGTACTTAGTGGAAATGTTGTGGTATGTCACTTTAAAATGCATGCCCAAAGTTTTCAGATTTGCATTCTCAAATGCATGTAAGCACAAAGTGAACTAAAGGTCCTTGAACTCAAGACTAGGATTAGGGTTAGGTTTACCAACAAATTGATATATTTTTTGGTGATGTATGCAATTTTTGGTAACACAAGATGTTTTTTTCTTGGGTTAATTGTCATTGGGTTTGGTGGTTTTTTTTACTGAAGGTGACAATCTAACATTTTGTGAATAACCTTTAAAAGGTTATGGCAACATCCATTGTCGTGTCACCTACATGTCTTGGACATTTCTTAATCTAATACATATGTTTTCCAACAACTTTAACAAATGTTTCTACATCCAAGTAGTCACTAGTGGTGTGGTTACAAAATATGTTCAAAATGCAAGAAGCCCCAATGGACTGTCCTTTTTATCATTCTCTCTATATTTGCCTTGTGTGCTTAGTTTCTTCCTTATACATGAACAAGCCAAAATTGAAAGTGAAGCTTGTCCTCACAATGTTGTTGCAAAGCTTGAATGAATATAGTATTGATTTAATTGATTAGTTATGCCTTTTCAATGGTAACTAGCATTATGATGAACCTTCCTATCACTTATGAAAATGCAACAAAAACTAAAGACACAAATGTTTGTTGGAATGTTTGTTGTGGTCTTCATTTGTACATTTTTACTAAATCTTTTATTACACAAAAGTTTTATATGTCATACCAATTTAACATTGACAAGTTTATGTTTTGTCTTTTTGTACATTTATTTACATTTAGCACCTTGCCAATTTGCATGAAGGGGCATTGAGTGGAAAGTGAGGTTCAATCCAAGGTTGATAATGTTACTTATATTGGAATTATTCAATTCATATGTTTGGGTTGAAAGGTTGATGCAAATCTTTAAAAATGTTATGGCATTTTAAAATATCAAAAGATTGTAATATTCTATTATTTTTGTGCCATTCAAACAAATTGTTCCTTTGCAACAACATCATTTCCATCAAACAATTGTTGTAGTGAATGTGATGGTTCTTGAAACAATGGTAATGTAATTTTATTATTATGACAACATGTATGAAACAACAAATTTGCAAAAGTATTATTTGCTAGTTTTTTCGCCATCCAATGAAAAGCATCACAATGTCAACACACAATGCTCATATTACCCAAATTGTGATAAACCCTTTCTTTAAAGATTGGTGCCCTTTGTCTAACTTGATAAATAGCTTGATCACATAACCTTTGGCCTCATTCTTTTTTCAATTGTGTGGCCCTTACATCAACGACATAAAACACTTGTACTTCCAATCATGTTCCTTCTCATTGTTGCTTTCCACATGCCTTGCTCGAGTGGCATGGTTTTTTGCTCTTGCACATTTTGCAATTACATTGCCATTACATCTAGGAAGCATAGTTGACAATATATATGTAAATATGAATGTTTTGTAAATGACATGCAAATATAATAAAATTATATTTATTTTTCCTTTAGTGTTTTCATTTAGCCCACATATATGCTATGAGAGGTAGTAGATTGTGATGTTATTGGGAACATCTTGGAGACCATAGTGTGATTTTGAGGAACAAGATGGAAACACATTAATTTAAGCCCTAGGAGGGAACCTCCACAATAAGGGGATTATTAAAAAAAATGGAAAATACATTTCCCTCCTTCCATCTGGCTTGAAATATGAGAGGATAGGCATGATCTAGTTGCAATCCCAAATTCCAATATGTCCTTTCAACATATAAAGAACCCTCCATTTTTGTAAGGTTTGCATTTTTAAAATAATTTATTTGAGATAGAAGAAGTGTTTTTAAGAATTTTTCCAATTGTTATATTTTCACAAACTTTGTTTTAATATGGACATCTATTGGAGACATTAACCAATTTGCATCAATTGGTTTACTAGAATGCTAAAGGATATATGCCATGCACAAACTTGGTAAAGTAAGGAAATTCTTGCACCTTTAGAAAATGATCACCAAGGAAAAAAACAATTTTACGATATAATCTAAATTGTCCCATAGCCAATTTCCAAAGGGTGTCAAAAGGTTGCATGGTTTAATGAATAAAATTTTAGTATTGATTTTATTGAATTTTCAAAGATAAAATTGAGCCTTTCTGCATAATTTTTTTTTGTTTGATTAAAGTGTGAATCATATATGGAATGTAGTTTTTAGTGAATTTGAAAGTGAAAATAAAACACCTTCTTTAGCCTAAGTCTGAAATCCAATTTGCATTGAAATTGAAAACTATATTTGTTAAATATTTATTCAAATTTCATTACAATTTGACACCTAGTTTTTTAAAGTTTATTTGCAATTGTAAACCACTTGGAGAACTTTTTTGTGTAGTTTGAAATTGAGTTTTTATTTAATTTTAAATATCAATTTGTTGCTAAACTTTTAAGTCTCTTTGTAATTGTAAACCCCTTCAATTTTCAATGGAAATTTCTTACAAAACTTTTATGTTTCTTTTTAGCATCAAACTACTTGAAGGAAATTTTCTTCAAATTTAATTTTATTTCCAATGATAAATTTGTTAAATTTCTAATGCAATTTCCATTTGCTGAATTTTTATTCAATTTCCAATGCCCATTTGCTACCAAACTTTTAAGTCTCTTTGTAGTACTTGTAAATCACTTCAATTTCCAATTTTCAATTTGTTGCTAAAATTTTAATTGAACGACTTTTACTTGAATTTTTATTCAATTTCTAATGACAATTTTGTAGAATTTTTATTTGATTTCCAATGACAATTTGCTTCTAGACTTTTAAATTTTTTAAAGCTATAAACCATTTCAATTTCCATTGAAATTTTGTTGCCAAACTTTTGAGTTTCTTTGTAATTCTAAACCACTTGGAGGAATTTGAGTGCAATTGCCCAAGTGTGAATTAGTTCTTCAACTATTTTTTTCCTTTCAAATTATTTTTTAAATTTTAATTAAATTTCCAATGACAAAAATGATTCAAAATTCAATATCTACTAAACTTTAAGTCTAAAATTTTCCAAATTGCCTTCATTAAATCCTACTAACTAAGGGCTTTCTAACAATACTAAAAGCACATCCTAATTCCCCTATAATTAATTTTTTTATTTAATTAATTTTTACTGAATGTTTTTTTCAATATTCAATAACTTTTCCATTGTAGGTCGAAACATTATGAAACCAACTTGGTGCACCCTTATTCAATGAAGGTTTTCCAATGGTACAAAGATCACAATAAGAGGCATCATGGTTTGGGAGATGTCAACATGACAAACAAAACAAACAATCAATTTTCCTTCATAGATAGATTTTCATTTGAATGGAACTTAATTTTCACAAAATCAATCCATTTTTTAATCCATTAGTTGATTGTCATTAGTAGTGTGTAACAACACAAAGCCCACGTTTGATAGAAACATGTTGAGTTTGGCCATGTACTATGTCAATTGTGGCACCTCTCAAGTTCAAGTGTTTTCATTTTTGGCAAATTTTTGCCTTTTGGTGACTTTGTTTCAAAACATGAAAGAATTTTTTTTAAGGGTTTTTTTGCCATCTATCTATGAAAGAAGGTAGTTTGTTTTGTAGTTATGAAATCCACCAAATTGGGGTGCTTTAGGTCGTGTTCTTGGTGTCTTTGGAAAGCTCTCAACAAGGAGGGGTGCATGGGCTTGGTTCCATGACATTTGGACTTGCAATGCAAAAGTTTTTAAATATTGAATGATTTTTTCACTGAAAATTAAATTAAATTGTAGCTAAAAAATTCAGGGAAATTGGAATGTGCCTTTGATGTTATTGGAAAGATCTTGATGAGCTGGATTTAATGGAATTTATTTGGTAAGATTTGGATTCAGATTGTGGGAGAAATTGATTTTCAAGTGATTTTTGCTACTGAAAATTCAAATAAATTCCAAAAAACCAGGTTTTGGAAGGAAAAATCAGTTGAGGAAGTGGTAACACTTGAATGTCTACCATTCAATCCAAGTAGAAGGAATTGTAATGTGCCTTTGGTGTTGTTGGAAAGATCTTGCAAGTATACCTTGCAAAATAATGTCATATGTTGTGTCCACCCTACATTGTAAAAGTTCACACTTGGGCCAACATGATAGGCCACACTAGTTCTTTATTCAAAATAAAAACATTCTAAATTGACCAAAGTATCACTTAGTTTGCCAACTATGCAAAAATCCTCAAAAATATATATATTCCATTCAAACACCATGTCATTTACTACTATATCTTTTGGGGGATCCTTGCTATTGTGGGGCTATTTGATAAATTGTATTAAATTCCTTTTTAAAAACCTAGTAGCCTATCAACTTGTCAAATTATGATCAAAATAAGATTTGTTTTTCAAACACACTTAAACTTATTGAAAAATTGGAATGTGTTTACATCACAAATGGCACATGCATTTGAATGTTGTTGATTTTAAAAAATTATATAAAGGAATTTAAGAGCTATTTCATATTTTTTCAAACTACCATAAAGATAATTGCACTGCCCTTTTAAAAATTATAATAACAATGGTCATTAAAATGTCCGTGATTGATAGCATTTGGCCTATGACCCTTGCGTTTTCCTTGGTGGGAATTATGGTGTATGCAACTAGGATTTTTATATTTTTCAAATATGTAATATAAAAAATTTGGTGAAATTTTCCCAAAAATAGCAAAATTAGTCAAATTTACACCAAATTTCCTTTTTCCAACATTTGGAAAAAATTACAAAAATTTTGAATTCTTTTGGATATGCAATTCCATAATATGAAAACATAGTGTTTTTTTTACCATGATTCATGATGCTACAAATTAATGTCTATGCTCACCCATCTTGCCATGAGAAGGTCTATGATTTTACAATCCCCCATGTGAAAATAACTAACACCAAAGAATGTCAAACCATGAATTTGGCCGTGGTCCACTATGGCATTCTATCTTGGAATAAACATATATTGTCCTTGATCTACTACCTTCCTTCCTAGAGGTAGCTTTTATTAATCCTTCAAACATTATTTGTAATGTAAAGTTTGAAGATTAGGGCATTACCAAAATAAGGGATTTGTACATGATATAGGTTTTGATCATGGGTCCCAAATTTTGGTTATACCTTGGTATGAGAGCTTGTATAAACAACATTGCAACACACAAGGGAAAAAAAAATAATCATTTCAAAAAGCTTGTACAAGTAAAATTGGTTAACAACTAAGATCATTCAATTTTATGTGCAATGTGGATCACACCATGTGGTGCAATTCCATGACTAACCTAAGATCAATAATGTGGATGCCTTTGACTAGAAAAGCAAGGCATCCAATGGTGATAACTACGCACAATTAAGATAATCTAAAAATGGTCAAGATGAATGCAAAAACATTTATTTTAGGGCAAGCTTTGGGCTAAAACTTAATTTTTTTGACATTGGTAACAACTTTAATTTATATGAAAGAAAGTGTTTTTTTGAATTTAAAGATGGGGGGAATTACATTTTGTAAAATCCCACTACAAAACCTATACTCTTTCTTGAAAACATAAAATAGTATTTTAAAATAAAATTCCCTCCCAATTTCTCAAAGGGAAATTCCATTATATAAAGGTTGTTAGTTTAACAATTAATTCCATCAAGGTCATTACATAACTTTTTTTGATCCACTTGCATTAAGTTGTTTCATACAAAAAAAAACAAGCAACACTTAATTATGAACATGCCATATAATAATTGTGCATTTCTCAACTAGCATTTTGTTTGGTGAATTTTTTTTTATTTTGCAAAAGAAGGAAAAAAAAACATATTTATATTGGAAGCTCCAACAAGTGGCCACAATGTAAAAGGATTTCTAAAAAGTTCTACCAGCAAATTTGGATTGTTGTGAAATTTGGCTACAGATTTTATAGTTAACAATCATCAATTTGGCAATGTCCCAAAACTAACAAAAACAACATTGCTTTCAACACAACTTTTCATTTCTTTTGTGTTAATTTGATGATAAGGAAATTTTGTTGTCTCTTTGTCCTTACTTCATCACATTTAAAATTTTATCTATTAAATCATATGTTCGCCTTATTATAATGGTTCTTTTCATTATGTGTTATGTTTGGTTTTGTTTGTCAAAATGGATGTGGGATAAACATTGCCATTCCATTATTTCACTAATATAGATTGTATGTTGTCATCATAATTAGCTTCTTTTTTTTTTGTAAAGCCTTCTCTAGATTTCTTATGTCAATAAATAAATAAATAAATGAAACTTAATACATTGTAGTAGGGCATTTTGTTCTTGTCACGCTCAAATGTTTTATACACCTTAATGCTTGAATTATTTGTGGTATAATTTTTGGGCAAAAATAACTTGTTTTGTACATTCCTAACTAGTCCTTGAACCATTTTTCACTAGAATATCAAAATCTTGAATTTTTTCTTGAAACTTATTAAGAATTCTTAAACTTGTTCATATTAGAAATGGTATGCATGTAATAGTACCTTAGTAACACATGTATCTATTGAACAAACAAAACTTCCAATATCATTAAATTATAAGAAAGCCTCCAATTGAAGGAAGGTGAAAGCACACTACTGGGGGGGGGGGGCAAAATGTTGTCACATTGTACTACCGGGGGTGTCAATGTTAGAACTTCAACCATGGTAAGTTTGGAGCATATTTTTCCAAACTTTTTGCATAATATGGTAGACCATAACACAAAGAATTCAATAAAAAAAAAAATTCATTTTTCCAACTTATATTATGTGATTCCAAAATATATTTGTGGCAAAAAAAAATGTACATCACTATGTACAAAAAAATGAAAATATATTCAAAAAATAATTGAAATAATATTTCATATTTATGAAATTTGTAATATCTATTAAACATTGTGATTCCATATGATTGGAATAAGTTTGTGAACCATGTGAAGAGCTTGATAATTATCATATCACAAATGGTTGTTTTTTGGGGCAATGACCATAAGTATGTGGTAAATTAACATTTTGACAAACTACCACTTTCAAATGGAAGATGACAATATGTGAGGTGGGTCATTTTTAAAATTTTCGTTTCAAATAGTTTTGGTTGATTAATTCAAACCCAAACCTAGTGTAGTCCAAAAACATAAATAGATTATATTATACTACATATACCATAAATATACCCATTATTCCTTGAGTTTTAAATTTTATTTCTTTTATAAAATAAATAAATATCATTAACTTTGTGAAAATCAAAATATCAAGCCCAAATACCAAAAATGAAACCCAAAATTAAATGCAACATGTTTTGCAGAAATATACATTACATACATGTCATGAAAGTGCTCAAAGTGGCCCCCTCGTAGTGTGCTTTCACCCAAGAGAACAAATAATATGTGGTGATACATTCCTTGTTGATAACCAATCATGTTTGGACCTTAATGCCTAATCTTTTTAAAAATTATGCCTATTAGTTAAATGTAATAATCATTTTATTCCTATTTTCATTTACACCTACTAAATTCATAGTAAGTATAAAATACCTTTTGCACTTAAAATTACAGGCTCAAGGCTAGTTTTTTATATTTGGTATAACTTCACACAAATTCAACCCCATGACCCCCCTATTAATGGAATCAAAGGAAATAAACAAAAAATGATGATCATTCATCTAAACATTAGGATCATGGGCCCTCATCATGGGAAAATATATCCCTCATAATGAATATTTGCGTAAACATGTGATCCATGAATTTTGTGGGAGCCCAAAATTGAGTTGTCGAAGGTCTCCTTTGGTGCAAAAAACAACATTAAAGCTTGACATCTTGTTAATTTGTTTCATGAATTATATACAATTTTGTCAATTTGTTTCATGGGGAAGGCTTGGAATATTGCCTTTTGTTGTTGTGACCTTAACATTCCCAAGCCTAACCTTGAAGTAAATCAAAAAGGGTGAAAACACACAAGCTCAAACAAAATGGAAATATATGGGAATGAAAGAGATCCACTCTCAAAACTTTCAAGTTGCATGAACTCACTTTGGTAGTCAATGTTCCTAAATCTTTAGAATGAAAGGCAAACAATTGAAATTCATCAAAATGAAAGAATTTTGACTTTTTGAAAATAATTTTATATAAGGTAATGAACTTCCAATATTTTCAAAGAATACAATTTTACATTTAAGTCATGTGTCAAGATCTTCAAACATTCAAACCATATGACATGTGGAATTCTTGTACATTCTTTGGATTTAAATATATGTTAACTCTTGGTATATGGTGAAAAGGTGTCGTATCTTCTAAGTTTTTTCAAAGTCTAAGACCCATTTACAAACCCTATGACTACAACTTTAATAGGACCAATTTTAAACATAAGAAAAAGATAGGGCATTATGACACATCACATTAAATTTACATTAAGAGTTGATTATTCCTCAATCGCACAAAAAAACATTTATTTTGTTATGTGAACAAAAAATGTAAATTTTCAACATGCTCCTAACATCCTTGGGGCTCATTGATATATGCAATTGGGCCAATAATGTATTCAAAATATGCATATATAACATATCAAATTACAAAGGTTTTTTTATACAAAAGGTTTTAGTATAACGATTCGGTACATATAAAAAATATTTCCTTTTGTAGAAAAATAATTTTTTATTTGTACAATACTACCAAAATATTAGTTATATTCATATGCATGTAAATATTTGGCATTTTTGTGATGTGCATGTTCCATATTATAAAAATGGTATTTTTGAGACATTCAACCAAATGGTGATCCTTCCATTATAACCTACAATGATACAACAATGCATGTGTTTTCACATTATGGATTTTACACATCATGCCATGGACTTTATTGTTTTCATGTCCATAGAAAAATGACATATAAATGTGGTGTTCTATTACTTGAACTTGATATACTATTGATATTTGCACAACTATACGTGTATGACCCAAATGAAGCCCTATAAATTCAAATGTAAGGAAATCTAGAAGTATGGCTATTATAATGTTCACTTTGCAACACCTCATATTTCAATAAAATCTTGTCACTCTAGATATATAACAAGTTATTAAACCTAACACAAAGAACAATGTTGGGGCAATGATCATTTGGATTCGGCAATGCATCTACATTTCCAACCTAGAAGAAATGCCCGACACTATAACCTTCCTAAAACCAATGAAATTGCAATTGTTTTGCATTTAGGTGGCTGGTTCTAAATGCATTTCATGACATAATGATCCATTTACAATGGTATGTTGTAATGCATCAACAAATGTTATCCTTCATACCTACCATTACATCTTGTTAATCTCCTATGGTGAATTAAGGTGGTATCCAAATAAATTATTTTCATATCATTTGCATCTAAGAATTAATGAATATTCTATTTATGTCGTGCTAGAAAATTATTCCATGAATTCATTATTGATGCTTGGGTGTAGCAATAGAACAAGTTTGATTACATCGAATGGAATGGAATTAAGAAATATTGAGAATTGATGTATATCAAAGCCTTGCATATATAATAGGGGATGTTAAAAATGAAAAAATAGAATTTTGCAATTTCAAATGTAAGGTTATTTTAACTTCATCATTTTTCGATTACTCTTGCAATATGTTGAGATCCTTCAAAATTCTATAGACATCACTCATTACTTTATGCGCCTTGACCTATTTGGAACAATGATTAAAAATCTTAAGTGAATTGTTATCACAATTGCATTATTGCTAAGACAAAAGATAATGATTGACTCAATTTGGTTGCTTGTATTTTCAAGTTGAAGCCACAAACACTCCTTTGAGGCAATGGATCAAATTGTTTATGATGAGTTTTTGGATCTTACAGCCAACTTCATTTATTTCATTACAATATTGAAAACAATAATAGATGGCCCATGTGGACCATGCAATCCCCATTTTCCATGCTTGAAATATGCAAGATGTTTGAAATGATATTCAAAGGCTTTGCAAGAATTGACCCCCATGGATGTTGATGGAAATTCATTGTATCTAAAAGGATAAACAAGATTGGACATGGCTATGGAACATGTTGCTTTGTTGCTTTTAGTCAACAATCAAAATGTTATGCCTTACGATCCATTTTCATTTAGAAAATACGGATGTCACATAAATATAAAGGTGTGTGTTTCCATTTGTTTTGTAAAATATATCCATAAGTATATTTGTAAAGGACACAATTGTCTCACTATGCAATTTGATCATGAACCAAATGAGGTTGAACAATACTTTGATTGACGCGCTCCCAAGTCCCTAGTTAAACCCAAATTAGGTCCAGGTTACTTTCACAACGAAATCATAAAGAACTTGGGGCACGATCCCAGTTCTCATCACTAGAAGGGGTATAGGGGGCGTGCTAAAGCTCCGGGATGGGACTAGGAAGAGTGACAAGCTATTCACTTATTCGAACCTACATCAAACCAACCAACAAGTTGGTTAGTTCACATTCTGGAGCACCCTTAGTGTTAGGACAAGCCACGGGCAACTCTGGACTCATTTGATTCACCATGGCCCGAACTCGGGGGAAGCCACCACCTTCCCCCATATAGTATACTCTGTGCCTCTTTGCGGCACCCACATCCGAATGGCTTTTTGTCCCGAGACTCCCAAGGAGGAGTCCCGAAACTGTCCTACTTTGGACTCTCGAGACTTTGCATGATCATAACTTTTTATTCAGACCTCCAATTGGGATGAGGTCTGAAGAAAAGTTGTAACTCTCCTTGAGAGCTTTCCAATAGTGTGTCGCACTTCACCTGCACGCACTGGGGTCGGGTTGATTCCTGACTTTTAGTGGTCGGGAGTCAAACTGCCAGTTTGACTCTTGGCCCTTTTTTTGGCCATAACTTGTGCTACAGATGTCCAAATGGCTCATGCGAGGCCATTTTCGACATTTACACTTCAATATCTTTTCAATGATATAAAGAACACCCCAATGCAAGGTGTTTTGACCCCTGCAATTAAGCTCTGAAGTTTCAAGAGTCCCAAAGGACTCCCAAGTCCCAATTTCGGGAGTGTGAGTTCCATCCTCACACTCCCTTTAAGTAGGGTTGCGACATTATCCCCCACTAGAAGAAAAGGTCAATGTCCTCATTGACATTTATAATTTTTTTCGACAATTGCAATTGCTTTCTTTGGATCCTTAGCCATCAAATGCCCACTTTTACGGTTAGACCTTGCCTCAAGCTAACTTAGGCGTCCCCAAGTTTCCAACACTTTCTTGGCAAGTCCAAAGGTATTTCATAGAAAGCCCTTAACCTTTGCTCCGTCAAAAGACCTAAACTAGCTTGATTGACGGAGCCCTCATTTGGGAGGCCATTATTTCAACCTTCCCCTCATGAGGAATTCAAGCCAAGTGTAATCTTGACCTAAGCTACTTGACATGACTCCTTTCCCAACCTTGTGCCTTGATCACAATAATCAAGCCTTGACTAAAAGGTTTGCTTATCAAAGGACGAAAATCAACATTTGGGTTTTGCCAAAACCCAAGTCGCAAACTACACGATTAAAGTATGTGAACGGGGTCATGACTTCCCGCATTGGTCGCCACTACCAACCAACCCTTTGGGATGCACTTAAGGCTTGTGCATGTCCCCACAAACTCACCTTGTTTGCCTCCTCTTTTGGGTCAAGGTTTTTCTTAACCCCAAAGTGGGAGTTCGATTTTGATTTGGGCCTACGCATAGAAGTTCCAATTGTCCCATGCCAACTTTGACACCCCTTTTTTGCACTTATACATTATTTTCGTGATACAATATCTTGGAAGTTTTTAGCCTTTATTTCACTTGCAACTTGATGTGGTACATTTTATGTGACACTCTACCGCACTAAAAGAAAGGCGATGTCCTCATCACGTTCTACGTCTCTTTTTTACCGGTCTAGTGTGGAATTTTTCTATGGTTTATTGGGCATGTTCCATGTCAGATTCATTCACCCAAGATGCCTCTATTGGATGGTATCCTTTCCACTTAATTAAGTACTCTCGCTCTCGTCCTCTTAGTTACCTTGACTTGAGCACGGCCTCCACTTCAAATTCTGGTTCATTATGAACCAAGTCTGGTGGGGGCTTTGAGTTGTGCTCTCGATTAGGCCTTGAGGCATCGCGGGCGACCAACTTTTAAAGGGAAACATGAAATGTGGGGTGAACTTTAAGGTTTTCCGGAAGTTCTAACTTATAAGTGTCGGAAAGTTTATTTTCTAACACTTTAAATGGGCCCACATATGGGCCCAAGAACTTATGATTCAAACCTTTGGGCAATCGGAAGTTCTTGATGTTCAACCACACTTCATCCCCTTCTTGAAATTTCACCTCTCATTGGGACTTGTCCGCAAAATCCTTGTACCTCTTGTGCACCTTTTCCAAGTTGGCCTTTGCCAACTCCCAGAGGCACCACCTTTCTTCATCAAGTTGTGTGACCATTAGCACTTCCTCACTTGCATCACTCGGGGGTTGTCCATGTGCTGCCCAAGTCATGGGCACAATTGGTGACTTGCTTGTCACCATTTGGAAGGGGGTGAACCCAGTTGCGGAATGTTCCGAGTTGTAACAAAACTCGGTTAACTCCAGGTGGTCCACCCAATCTTGTTGATCCGCTGCCACATAATTATTTAAGAATTATTAGATAACCAAGTTCACCCTCTCGGTTTGTCCATCAATTTGGGAGTGGAAGGAAGTGCTCATCTTGAGCTCCGACCCCATTCACTTCCATAAAGCTTGCCAAAATTTATTTGTAAACTTTGGATCTTGATTCGAAACTATGTCTTTTGGGAAGCCATGATGCTTGAAAACATGTGTGAAGAACAACCTTCCTATTTTTTGGGTCGTGGCACTATCCTTAGTGGGAATGAAATGCGCCATTTTGCTAAATTGATCCACCACCACCATGATGGCATCAAAACCCCTTGATGGGGGCAAACTTACCATGAAATCCATGGACACTTTCCCACGGCCCTTCAAGAATTGGCAAAGGTTGTAACAAACCCATTTGCTTCTTGTTTAGTGTCCAATTTTGTTGGCATATCAAGCAAGTCTTCACATACTCCTCTGCATCGTCTTTCAAGTTGGGCCAATAGTAGGACTTCTTAAAGAATGTTGTGGTGCGCTTTGCACCACTATGGCCTGCAAGCAACCCATCATGGCATTCCTTCAAAAGCACATCCCTCATCCTCCCTTCCGAGACATAGATCCGATTATGCTTGTACCACAATAGCCCATTTCGTACTTTAAAGTGTGATTAGGCTCCATTTTGAATGTTTTGCTTCACTTCCTTGGCAAATTGGTCACGGCGGCTTACTAGTTGAACTTCCTTTTGAAGTTTTGTCTCCCCCACATACACCACTTTAAGTTGGTGCTTTCGACTTAGCGCATCGGGCACCACATTTTCCTTCCCGGGCTTGTGTCGAATATCTACATTGAACAAGGCCAATGTGTTTTGCCATCTCACTTGCTTTGAAGACAACTTGGGTTGAGTGGCAAAATACTTCAAGGTCACATTTTCAATCCACACCACCACATCTTTGGAACCTATGTAATGGCCCCAAGTCTTGAGACAATGTATGACCGCCCACATTTCCTTTTTGTGGGTAGGCCACCTTTGCTCTGTCTCACTCAACTTCTTGCTCTCAAATGCCACCGGTCTTCTTTTTTGCATTAGGACTCCTCCAATTGCAAAGTCGGAGGCATCGGAGTGAATCTCAAAATCCTTGTCAAAGTCGGGTAACTTCAACATTGGCGTTTTCACCAAAATGCCTTTCAAGGTCTCAAAGGCCTCGTCACATGTTTTATCCCATTTGTAAGTTTCAGCGGACTTTTTCAAGAGGTTTGTCAAAGGTGCGGCCATCTTCGCAAAGTTCTTGATGAACTTGCGATAATAGGAGGCCAATCCTAAGAAAAATCTCAAGGCCAGAACCAACTTAGGCAGTTCCCAATCCAAAATTGCCTTCACCTTGTGATCATCCATTTTCAAACCTTCTTGAGTGATTCTATGTCCCAAAAAGTCCACTTCCGTCACTCCGAATTTGCACTTCTTGAGCTTGACATACAACTTGTTTTCCTTTAGCCTTTGGAACACCTTCCGGAGGTGTTCCACATGCTCCTCCAAGGAGCCACTATAGATCAAAATGTCATCTATATAGACGACGACAAAGTCATCGAGCCATTCCCGGAAAATGTCATTCATGAAAGTGCAAAATGTGGTAGGTGCGTTGGTGAACCCAAAAGGCATCACCAAGAACTTGTATGACCATATTTTGTGCAGCAAACGGTCTTTTCTTCATCCCTTTTCACAATCCGAATTTGGTAATATTTTGAATGTAGGTCAATCTTACTAAGACGAATGCCCCATATGGTGATTTGTTAGGTTTAATGTATCTTTTTGTGAGGAGTTTTTCAAGTTAAACTTTAAGTTCTTTCAACTCCTCATGGCTCATTCGATATGGGGCCTTGGTGGGAGGTGCCACTCTCGGCATCACTTCGATTGCATGATCAACTCATCTTCTCGTGGGCAAGTCTTTGGGTAACTCTTCGGGCATCACATCCGGGAACTCATCCAAGATTTGCTTAATGCACTTTGGGGAAGTCACCAAGTTGGCAACTTCTTTGGGCTCATACTCATCCAACACCCGCATGACACACAACATGCCATAACCTCCCATGCATTCTCTTTCCCACGTTTTTCCTAACATAAAGTGGATGGTTGGCCCACCCACACAAGGCATCTCGTGTGCCTTCACCTTCACAATCCCACTTTTGGAAGGAATCATAACTAGTCTATTGTGCCCTTTTATGAGCACATTATTTTGGATGATGAACTCCATTCCACCCAAGGCCGAAACCAACAAGTCCACCTTCCCTTTCTAATTTCCTAGTTGAAGAGGGACTTCCTTTACTTGTGATGTAGTGGGATGGGGAACTCCATCCGCGAAGTGCACCTCGATGGGTGCCTTGAGCTCTTCCAAGTGGAGCTCCATTTTTTCGGTGTTTTTTCGGATTATGAAGTTGTGAGAAGCCCCTGTGTCCAAAAGACATAACACATCCTGCTTAGCAATCTTCCCTTTCAAAAAGATAAATCGATTGCATTCAGCTTGGGCTAGGTTGATATTAAGGGCAATTACTTTAGAGCCTCCATTCCTTGCTTTAGACTTGGGACAATCTTTGGAATAATGCCCCACTTCGTTGCAATTGAAGCATGCTCCCCTAGGCTTCCCTCCAACATCTCCCTTGGGTTGGCTCCTTTTGAAAGGAGCCCATTTCTTCACAAAATCTCCCTTGGGCTTGAACCCCGAACCTTGGAATTGTTTAGGCTTTTCCTTCCTCGGGCTCCTTTGCCCTCGGTTCCATTCTCCCTCATGGCATAGCTTTTTGTGAAGGAACTTGTTGTCCCTCTTGGACTCGGATTTTTCACCCCGTCCCACATTCGAAAAGCCTTCCACTTTCATGATGGTTTTGGATAGTGAGGAGGGCCAATTTTCCTCAAGCTTTTGCTTGGCCCAAGTTGGAAGCCCCATCACAAATTAGCACACGCGATCCAGCTCATGCATGTGCCGGATCTCAAGCATGAGTTCCGAATAAGCCCTCACATATTGTCACAAGTTATCATTTGTGGCATTCACAAGGTTGTGGAATTTGCACCTTGAGATGTAATCGGAATTCCTTGGAACAAATTCAGCTTCAACCCGTTCCTTAAAGAATTCCCAAGTGTAACCATGGTTATTCCCTTCCTCTTGTTTCATTGTTTTCCACCATGTGGCAGCATAGCCTTTCAAGTAAGATTGGGCAAGTTCCATGGCCAAATGTCGTCCAACCTTGGCGGCATGCAAATAATCCTCCATTTCGGCAAGCCAAACATCCACAACCTTTCGGTCATGGGCACCATTGAAGTTCCCGGGTTTGGTCGGTTGAAATCTCGCATTTTGGATGCTCTTCTTTTGAGGGTTGCAACCAACTCACTAAAGTCAGGCTTGTTCATTTTGAGGAGGACTTCCAATTGTTCTTGGGTGAATAGGACCGAGCTCCCTTGCTCTTCTTCATTTTTGGGCTCATCTTAGTCCTCCTGGGTTCTTGGTTCCTCCTCCCCAATTAATTACGGCGAGACTACTCAATCTTCAATGGGTTTTTCCAACATGGTCTCTTGTGTTTGCTTACGGTTCTTCTTGGGTGCCATCCGAAACTCCCAAGAAATGGATCGAGCTCGACCGGAACTCTGATACCACGTGATGCACTCCCAAGTCCCTAATTAGACCCAACTTGGGTCTAAGTTACTCTCACAGCGGAATTGTGAGGAACTTGGGGCATGCTCCTAGCTCTAAGCACTAGAAGGGGTATAGGGGGTGTGTTGAAGCTCCGGGATGGGACTAGGAAGAGTGACAAGCTATTCACTTGCTCGAACATGCATCAAACCAACCAACAAGTTGGTTAGTTCACATTCTGGAGCACCCTTGGTGCTAGGACAAGCCACGGGCAACTTTGGACTCACTTGACTCACCACGGCCCGAACTTGGGGGAAGTCACCACCTTCCCCCATATAGTATATTTTTTGCCTCTTTGTAGCACCCACATCCGAATGATTTTTTGTCTTAGGACTCCCAAGGAAGAGTCCCAAAACTGTCCCGGTTTGGACTCCCTAGACTTTGAGTGATCATAACTCTTTGTTTAGACCTCCGATTGGGATGAGGTCTAAAGCAAAGTTGTAGTTCTCCTTGAGAGCTTTCTAATAGTGTGTTGCACTTCAAATGCATGCACTGGGATCAGGTCGATTCCCGACTTTTAGTGGTCGGGAGTCAAATTGCCAGTTTGACTCCCGACCCTTCTTTTTGCCATAACTTGTGTTACAGATGTCCAAATGGCCTATGCGAGGCCATTTTCGACATCTACACTTCAATATCTTTTCAATGACATAAAGAACACCCCAATGCAAGGTGTTTTGACCCTTGCAATTGAGCTCTGAAGTTTCGGGAGTCCCTAAGGACTCCCAAGTCCCAATTTTGAGAGTGTGAATTCCATCTTCACACTCCCTTTAAGTAGGGTTGCGACATTGATGTTCAATATGTCAGTGCACCTAAAGCAACTTGGTGCTTACTCATAATGGAGATGAATGAAGAACAACCTAATGTCATATGTTTTGCTCTCCACTTGTTGGGGATGGATAAAATGGATTTCGATGCCAATGATGTTACAACATCGAATCTTCAAAAAGTGAAGAATGGTATGACAACTACATATTTTATGAGATGTGTTATAGATGCAGATATTAAACAATACATGTATATTGAATTTCTTCAACATTGTGTTTGGAATATTAATACCACAAAAAATGGACACCCAAATAAATTGGATTTTCCTTAGGAAGGTTGTATTTTGTTGATCCAATTGTAAATAATGTTATTACCTTGAATTGCTTCTTACAATAATTTGAGGACTCAATTCATGTCAAGACTTTCATATTCCATGGTCATATCCATTATACATTCAAAAAATTACATCTAACAATGGGATTGAGCTAGAAGATGATAGAGAGTGAAACGAATGTCTACAATAAGCTTCACTTTTCCAAATAAGATCATAAGTATGACAGTTGTTTGTGGTGATATTTACACATTGCACTCCAAGCCAACTTGGACATTTGTGAAAATAGTTTCACCATCATTTATGCGATGATTTAAACCATCAATTGCAAGTACAACACCATTTGAAAGATCCCAATGATGGAGTATATGATTGTGAATTTTTTTTATTGATGAGACTTTGAGGGACCATGACAATATTTCATTATGCAACATACAAAGTATGGTGCAATTTAATACCCGGTGGGTTGTTTACCATCCAAATCCACTCATTGTCACATAATTAAATTGGAATCATGAAGATTTGATATCCATTGTTGATGACATGTACCCTAATTTAATTTTAAACAAACTATTGCTTATCAAGTTCAATATTAACATGAATGAATGAACATAATGGTACAACAATTTTCTTAAATGGACAGGTTGGAATAGGCAAAACCTTTTTTTATAACATGATCATAGCTACATTTCATGCTCTCAAGGAAAGAATGTTGTCTCTTTTGGTATTTCTATTTTATAAAAATGTTGCATAAACTACACATTCAACTTTCAAAATTCCAATCGATATTAATTGAGGATTCAATATGTGGTATAAATAAAACATCATAACAAGCAGACCTTTTTTGAAAAGGTTCATTGATCATTTGGGATGAGGTTCTTATGCAACATTGACATTGTCTAAAGGTAGTTGATTGTACGTTATGTGTTATGCATGGTGATGACAAGCCCTTTGGATGTATGATTATTTTGTTTGGAGGAGACTCCATCAAATTCTTCCAATTATTGTTAAGAGATTTAAAAGAATTGAATTTCTCTTTGGAGGTAATTGTTATGGTGTACATATATTGAGGTTACAACAAAACATGCATTTGGCTTAAACATCTTTAAAATTTTGAGAATTTGCAAATTGATTATTCATAGTTGAAAGTGACGACATTCCAATCAATGAAAATGACAAAATTGCTCTTCCATAACCAATGCTACATATACCAAATTTATTATCACTCATTCAAGTTGTATGTAATGATATTCAAAATATAAACTCATGCACCAATGAAGACTTCAAAAAATCACATCATTTTATCCACTCCAAATGACATTGTTGATAGTATTAACAATGACATGATCAACATTTTTCCTATAGTTCCTTGAGTATTGTCAATGTAAACATTGCCCTTTTTGAAGTACGTGCTAGTAACCATAATTTGTATCCTATTGGGTATCTGAATTTTTAAAACTTGCCAAAATTACCACGTTGGAAGCTACATTTTAAAGTTGGATGTCCCATCATGTTGTGCTACAATAATACTCCAAAACATGGACTTTGTAATGGATTTCAATTCATAGCGACATGTTTGAGTGACATTGAAGTACACATTTTAACTAATACCATTGTTAAAGAAAAAACATGTGTCCTTAGAATCATATTACAACCAACCACATTAGAAATACCTTTCAAATTTATTCCCAAAAAAATTCTTATGAAGGTTGCTTTTGCTATGACAATAAAAAAGTCACTAGGACAATTAGTAAAATATGTAAGTTTAGACCTTTGAACACTTGTATTTTCTCATAGTCAATTTGTTAAAACTTCTTCTCCCTAAACAAAATTCACCAAAAACAATGACATTGTATATTTTAAGGTATTCATATAAATTTTTTGATTCTTACATCAAACTATGTATCATAAATCTCAAGATTTTGTTCTTCTTTTAGTTCATGTTCACAATGTTATTCCAACTTTATTTCATTATAGGAAAGGATGGTTTTTACAAGGTAACATCCAACATTTTGATAGATAATTTTAGGACATCTTTTCATTTACTTTTATTATTGACACTTAAGCCAATGGCACAACCACACCATGATCACCCCGACAAGCATGATTATTGCCACACTCTTGGTACCACTAGAAAGCCCTTGATGAGTAAGGGTGTTGGGTAATGTGTTCACACTTGGGTCAACGACACAAGTTACATTAATATTGAATGACATTGTATGCAACTTGAATTGAATTGAATTCAAAACCTTAAATTTATTTCAAGTACATTGATTAAAATTCAATTTTCTTTCAGACACATGGAATGGAATTAAAATTTCAATTTCAATTGAATTGAAGTCAAATTCAATTGAAGAAAAATGGGATGCAAATTGATGTAAAAGGTATTGAAAACCTACTTGTGAATATGGTGTTGAAAAAAAACCTTTAAAAATACACAAATCTAAAAAGGCACATTTTCATTTCTCTTTATTTGGGAATTGGCTAAATAGATTTCTAATTTGGAATTGTTATCCAAAAGGACAACTTATGATACCTAAATCTATTTTACCTAAATTAGCTCCAATGAATCATCATCATTGGAATAATTAACTTGGACTTCACATTACTTTGCACTACAAATGACAATCAATTGATTGGGAAAAAATGAATTGATTTTGTGAAAATTATATTCCATTTGAATGAAAATATTGAATGACATTGCATGCAACTTGAATTGAATTGTATTCAATTCCTTATTTTAATTCAAATACACTAAATGAAATTCAAATTCCATTGAATTCAAATTAAATTAGATCTGTATTCAATTGAAGAGAAATGGGATGTAACTTGGTGCAAAATTTATTGAAAATTTGCTTATGACTATGGTGATAATATAAAAAAATTGTGAAAAGACATAGATACAAAAATATACACCTTTCCATTCCCCCTTTACCTGGGAATCAGCTACACACATTCTAATTTGGAATTATTATTTAAAAGGATGACTTATAGAACCCAAAACTATTCTACAGTTTAGGCTTCAACACATCATTGTCATTGGAATTAAATTTAAAAATTCCATGTCAAAATGAAATAGTCTTGTATATTCAAATATCTTATGTAATTTCTTTCACAAAATTTTATTCTTTGAGAAAAGTATATAGTAATAGCTTGGTCACTTTGACACATGTTTGTTGAATAATTAATTAATTTCGATGATTCCATTTCAACAAATTATGTATTTTCAAATATTCCACTGAATTCTTTATTTTCCCTCCAAAAAAATCTGAATTTTGAACAATATAATTAGAGTTGAGTTGGCCCAAGTCAATGAACTTGTTTTTGTCGAAATTTTGCAGCCTGGTAACAAAAGAAAAGGCTTTTGGGGGGGGGGGGAAGGAATGGCCCTTTATCACCACATAAAATAATTCCAAAAACATTTTGAAATCACCATATTTAGACAATAGCTAGGTTTTAACATGTTGCAAAACTATAGCATGGAACCTAAACTTTTTTATTTGTCTTTTTGACATATAGCCAAATTTGGCTAAGTCCTCTTGTAGATGATCAACAACCCACCTTACCTCACAAATTATAAAATTTACAAAAATTTATATTTAAAATAAATAAATTTAAGAAATAATTTCTAATTAATTATAGTTTAAAATATTAACTCATGAAATTATTTATTAATTTAAAAACAAAACTGGCCCGGGGTACCTACTAAGAAATTTTAAAAAATCTCAATATTTCTACAAAATAATTGAATTGGTGTGGAAGCTGCCAAGGTATACTACTACGTATGGTACGTTAGCATCCACAGAATAAGAAGAGCTCATCTATCTATCCTTCATCCATCAACTGTCCAGAAACCGGTGTTAGCCGGTTGGATGGGGAACCGGCTGGACCAGTAACCCTGGTGTCCAGTCTTCGTTATCGTCTTATCCCTTTTGTCTCTGCGAGGGAGAGCGAGAGAGTGTTGTCTTCTCTTCTTGTGTTGCAGCACGCACGCACTCACGCGCGCTCATCGCTTCTCCAGCGCCTCCTTGGCTTCTCTTCTGATCTCGAAGCAATGGCGGCTCTTGCCCAGGTGAGGATTTTGGGTGCTGGTACCCAGGGGCTTACTACACCTGTGGCTTTCTCCTCTAGAACCGGTAGAACTGGATTCTGCGGCGGCGAGAAGCAGCTCAACCAGTTGAGAATGAATCACAACAACAGGAGTAGCTTTGGCGCAAGGAGACGGAGCTTGGTCTTTTCCCGGGCGGCTGCCGTTGCCGATATTGAAAAACTAGTTCAGGAAGTCAAGAGCTTGACTCTTGAGCAAGCCCGAATATTGACGGACAGGTTGCAAGAGGAGCTTGGCGTGACAGCCGCTTCCTTCGCCCCTGCTGGAGCCGTGGCAGGAGGAGGAGCCGCCGGGGTTGCTACTGAAGCTGCTCCTGTTGTGGAAGAGAAGACGGAATTTGACTTGTTCTTGGATGAGGTCCCGAGCTCTGCCCGAATTGCAGTCATTAAGGCCGTCAGATCACTCACTAGTTTGGGGCTCAAGGAGGCCAAGGACTTGATTGAGTCTCTTCCCAAGAAAGTGAAGGAGGGAGTAGCCAAGGAGGAGGCGGAGGAAGCCTTGAAGACTCTCGAAGCTGCCGGAGCCAAGTGCAGCGTCAAGTAAGAAGAAGAAGAAAAAAAAACCCCTTGTCAGTAAACTAGGGAATGGTCTAGAGTCCCCTCTCAAGATTTAGGTCAAACAGAGTCTTGTCCTTCTGTCTCTCTGTCTTTCTAGGGTATTCAATTAGGTCATTGCTTCTTTCATCATCATGATCCCTGTGTTTTGATATGTACTCCCACACTGAGCACCAGCGCAATGAGATGCAACTTCTTCATTTTTGACAAAGGAGTAATGCAGTGAGTGAGTTTTCGTGGTTTTCACGGGATGATGTTGCTGCATTGTTTCTTTGTACATTTGCAAAAACATCGAGCAGGAAATCTCACAAATATGGCAAATGGGTGGGCTTTGCTTGCTGGTACTCGGTTTCTGTGCAACTCGGTCAGCAGGTTTCTGGTTCTGATTTTTGTACCTAATTCCATCATTGAAATCTTGTGTTTGACCTTGCATTTGGAGAGCTCTGTGAAAATTCCACTTTGGAGTTTCTGCATTTGTGAAGGTTTCTGGACTCTGAGGTCTTCTGAGAGATTGTGTTCAGCCCCACAATTGGTGGGGAGTTTGGGTAGCAATGATCATGTTGTGGGCTTCCTGAGGTGCCAAGAAGCAGAATCTGTTTATTGCAAGATGCTTGGATTTGTGGAAACTAGTTCATCTCTGAGTATTGTTGGATGCTTGGTGAAGCAAGAGGAGTCAAAATAATGAGGTGACATCTATTGTGGAACGTCCTTATCTCAGTGGTTGTTTCTGTAGGCAGAAGTTGTGGAATATCTGGTTGCAAATCTTGAAGCAATACATGACAGTGTGGGCAAGAGAGGAAAGTTGCTGATCTTGTGTTGGGCAGGTATCAACTTTATTTAGTAACAGATTGTTTGGGTTCTTTCATTTTCTTTTTTGTAAGAATCTGGCTGGTTCTGAAAAAATTCCCACTTTTAAATACCCTTCTTGGTTTTGCTTTTTCTTTTCCCATTTAGTTCAAAGACCGCTCCTTTCACAACTGGTTCTTATTTCATTCATACTAGTGTGGCCTGTGCTGTTGGCCCAAGTGTTACCACGACCTCAGCTGATTTTTCCTTCGGAAACCTGGTTTTTTGGAATTTATTTGAATTTCCAGTGACAGAAATCACTTAAAAATCAATATCTCCCACATTCTGAATCCAAATCTTACCAAATAAATCATCAAGATCTTTCCAACAACACCAAAGGCACATTCCAATTACTCCGAAATTTTCAGCTACAATTTAATTTAATTTTCAGTGAAGAAATCATTCAATATTCAGGAACTTTTGCACCACACAAGTCCAAACATCAAGGAACCAAGCCCATGCACCCCCTCCTTGTCAAGTGCTTTCAAAAGACACCAAGAACATGGTCTGAAGCATCCAAACATCATGGAACCAAGCCCATGCACCCCTCCTTGTTGAGAGCTTTCAAAAGACACCAAGAACATGATCTGAAGCATCCAAACGTCATGGAACCAAGCCCATGCACCCCTGCTTGCTGAGAGCTTTTGAAAGACCCCAAGAACATGATCTGAAGCATTTCAGTTCAGTGGTTCTCATAACTACAAAACAAAACAAAGCAAACTACCTTCCTTCACAAATAGATTAGTTGGTTATACTTAAATGGTTCTTACAAAAACTTTCCAAGTATTTTAGGTGACTTTTCTCACACAAGAACCAATGTTTCATTTCAAGTTTTAGAATATAGCAAAAGAACAT
>Ga0116229_10003273_pt1 | contig 26562 bp, 22 predicted proteins | sample S1TSphgellanicum_3_FD_87313 | JGI IMG/M metagenome (GOLD analysis project Ga0116229, IMG submission 87313) | Host-associated microbial communities from peat moss isolated from Minnesota, USA - S1T2_Fc - Sphagnum magellanicum MG | ecosystem: Host-associated > Plants > Peat moss > Unclassified... | reverse complement strand
CTTCTTCTTCTTCTTCTTCTTCTTCTTCATCCTCCATGTCCTCAGCATCATCCTCCTGAGGAGTTTCTTTGTCTTCCTGGACTCTGGCAATGGTCAGATCATCGTCATCATTATCCTCAAAAATTGCTCCATTATCACCACCCAACTTTGTCTGCTCCACCAGCACCTTTGGAGATTCTGCTGAGAAGTTTGTCTGATTTTGTTGTCCTCGCAGCACCACCAGTGGGATGAGGGCATCAATGATGCTGGAAACACCACTAGCATCATCATCAACTGACAGCTCCTTGCTCCTTGCAATGTCCTTTATCTTCTCCTTGAATTCCTCCTCTGTGCTGCAATCTTCAATGATTGCAGTATCAAGTGTGGACTCTCCTGTGATAATCTGATTGAGTCGCATCAAAGCGCCTTGTTGCTCCACTCCCAAACCTCCGAAGCTTCTTCTTACATCGACATATCTTCCGTCATCGTCGTCGCTCGAAACCGGTGCTCGGATGGGAGATGTAAGGCTCTGGGCCGACGACTCATTCTGATGATCCTCTCGTTGCTCACCATCTAACAAACCGACATCCGCCTCCTCCTTCTCCCTCTGGGCTGCAGTAGTGGTTTCATTTCCCCGCGCAGCAGCCTCATCATCAGGAGCTTCTTCAGCTGCTGCTACTGCCGCTGATCCTCTCCTCCCCATGCTTCCGAATTTCCTCAAAGCATCCATTATTGCTTCCCCTTCTATAGCTCTTTTCCTCAAGCTCTCATCCCCGACCACAACAACAAAACGAACAATTCAAAGCCCTGCAACCTTCGATTCCTCCCACAAGAGAGAAACAAAATCTCTTTCTCCCTCACAAAAGCCCCCCTTCCCCAAATCAAAATCCGTGCTCCTCTCTCTCTCTGTGCGTGTTTCTCTCTCTCTCTCTCAGACCAAACCAAAATGCCTCTTCTTCCCGTCACGACTACTCGAACAACAACAAGAAAACCTGCAACTTTTGCCCCCACAAAACACAAAAATTGTTGCTGCACTGCTCGATGATACCTCTTCACTCAACAACTCGAAAAAATGTGTGCTGCTGCTGCTGCTTCATCACAAAAACAGAAGCACAAAATCCCTTCCTTCCTACCCACTTCCCGAAGGTCAAAACCAAACAAACAACCACCTCTTCTTCTCTTCTCTCTTATGTGATCTCTTCTCTTCTTCTCTTCGATTCTCTTCTCTGGGCTTCTCCTCTTCTTCTCTCGTCTTCTCTTTCACCGAATGAAACAGAATTGCAACCGTATGCAACCAACCACCTATCAACTCTCACCGCCACACGAGGATTATCCAATCCATCTGGCACGGTGATGATGATGATTCCTGCAATTCAAGTGTCAGCAGCTAAGAGGCTGGATGGGCATCGTCGCCGAACGACAACGATGATGGAAGGAAGGAAGCGTTGTCCAAACTAACAGCAACAGCCACCCACCGACCCACTGCCCACCCACCCAGCAAGCAGGCAAGCAGCAACAGCAGCAGCTGCTAGAATGGATGAATCCGGTAATAAGTTAGTCGCTGTGGTATTGCAGAATGAATCCAATCCGCCGGAATGAAGAAATTCCTTATCCTCTTTAGAAAATTTCTTGCCGTTTTTTCTGTTTTTTTTTGTATTTTTTTTTATTTTTTTTTGGTATTGTGGAGTTTGCAAGCTCCTGCCTCTCCAGAAGCTCCTTCAGGATTGAAAGCCTCCTTTTCTAAGCTTATCCATTGCTCACATGACGTCGTCGTAATGAACCAATAATGTATGAGAGAAGGGCAGCGGCCGGTCTCACAGAGAAGAAAGAAGATGATGAAGAAGAAGGGGATTATTGCCTGTGAGAGCACAAGATGGAGAAGGGGATTTGCATGTGACAACATAACATGCACCATCATAACCCCGGCAAAAGACCATTGCAAATTTTCCATGTTTCTTCTTCTGTGTCACCAAACTGTGCTCCTTCTTCTTCCTCTTTTTCATCTTCTCTGCTTTGCAAGAAGCTGAAATTTTCAAAGCTCGTTCAGCTCATCAGCCAACAAGGTGACGATGGTGACGAGACAAGAGACGGAAAAAAGGCTTCTTGTGCATTTCGGGGTTCATCCTCCACTAAAGAATCCTAATGATAAAATTGAAGGAAAATTTTGGGCAAACATTTGTACCAGTGTCCCAAGGGGAATGGGGAGGGGGAGGCATGACAGCACATGTGTAATTAGCACACCTCCTGTAGTAGGATAAAAGAAAAAGATTTTGTTTCACCTCCAGATTCTCCTCAGGGATTGCTGTCCTTCAAACCTCCACAACAACACTTCTGTCATGGTGGGAACTTGGAGTTTGACAAGCATGATCATATAATGCATGCCTTCTTGCCTGTCACCCCTGTTGATCCAAAACATGGGCAGAGGCCCACATTAGGAGAAAGAATCTGAAAAACTCCAAATAGAGAGAGAGAGAGAGAGAGAGAGGAGACTGAGGTAATCAAATCAATGGTCCTCTACTTCCTCTTCAACCCTCACCTGGGCAAATCCCTTACACTCCACTCCTGTCTCGGATTCAATTTCAGATTGCAAGGTCCCAATGCTCAGATTGACTTTTCTAGATTCAGCAAGAAACACTTCTGTTGTCTAATCTTCACAAGCACCTAGACTGTTCCATGAAAGAGAGAGTTTGATGATGGCCATGAAAACCAATTGTGCCCCATCTTTTAGGAGTACCTCATAAAAGTTGGAGGCCTATTGGAATCCCAAGAGGAGAACTGATGCAACACTACAGGATTAATAAGCAACAACAAAAGAAGATATCATTGATAAACATAGAACACAAAGACAATTGTGCTCATGAGAAGGCACCTCAGATTGGAGAGCACTGCAAAATGCAGTAAGGGGACACATGCATTTTGTAATGGAAGTAAAGCTTATTTTTGGAGTAATGATACCGTCTACAATGCTGCACGATGGGCTATTAGCTCAGTGGTAGAGCGCACCCCTGATAATTGCGTAGTTGTGCTTTGTCTTCAAGCCCAGATTCTTCACATACTCTATAATCTGAGTCTGTGCAATCAAACACAGATTCTTTGGACACGGCAGTACAAGGTGAGTCCATCTTCATACTGCGAAGTTCATGTCAAAGCCCAAACACCAACTCAGAACCTTGGAAAACAACAGCACTATCATCACATGCAAGAAGATCAATGCCTCCTGATATCCAACTTTCATTCAAATATTGCCAAAGGAAGTGTGAGTGGGAATCACATCAGATCAGCAATTGCTGCCCTGTTACAACCAGACCAAAGTCTAGTTTCGCACCATCATCATTGTGGATGAGGCAAGAGCATCAAGGTGGATTTGTGTTCTACAAATTCAAGAGGAGCTCAAGAGGAGCTAGAATGTTTGGGAGCTTGAGTGATGAAGACTAGGCACAGGATCCGGTTGCCGCCAAGGAAAATTAAATGTTGATCCACCTCTAATGAGCATGCATACAAATAATTAAACCAACATTGAAACTTGGATAATTCTCATGCACAGGAATTTGACAGATAACACATCATTTATACCTGATTCTGATCTGCATCTTCAAGCTTAGAATATCAGATTTCATGTAGGATTGAAGCTAAGGCCTCACATGAAGTTCACAGGTAATGTTTGGACAATGCAAATTTCATTGGTGGCGTGCCTTGGAAGGTTATCAATAAGTTATGCAGATTTGCAATCCAGGCATTCTGCAGGATTCAACTCTAGAGCAAAAGGTTTGGGTACACGCACCTTTGGAAAGTCTTGGGCTTCTCTCCAAAGAGGCAGGCATATCAGAAGCTTACAAAAGTTGTCACCATTTCTGAAAGATTCATGCTCAGGAACCACTTTTTCTACTTGTGTTTCAGTAATGCAAATTTTACAAAAAAAAAAGCTTCATTCTGATTTGGATGCAAGCTTTAGCCTGCATGACAACCATCTTAACCAACAATGCACACTGGAAAGTTCAAGACAAAACAAGAGACTTACCATATGAATGTGAAAAGAAACAAAGATCCAAATGATGAAATCTCTACCCAGATTTAGAAAGATTTGGAATACATAAAACAGCAATTTATGGAGAAACTCAAACCATCTATAATAAGTTGCAAAGATCAGTAACTCAAAATACCCACCCAGTGAAAAGGAAGCTAGTCATAATAGAACATATGAATTCAATTTTTCCTGCTTGAAGTTTATTATACAACCTTCAGAAAAAATAATCAAATAATATCCACCTTTGTATACTAGAGTGCTAGCAAGATAGACCTTCATAGCTACTGATTTTCCCATCTGAATCCATGATCAACTTTTTCACTAGGAAGGAAGACCCAAAACAAGTAAAAACCTTCTTTGGGTAAATACTGGCTGATTCTGCATTCACAAGTAGGAATTGTGAAATTCTTAGAGAGCTAATGTACTCATCAGGCATAGCTTCTGTAGCTAAACCACTATCCATAAGAAACAATCATTCATGACGGTCCCTGTAGAATTTACATGTGGTATTAGTCCTCCCAGGGTCCAATGTTTTCTCTCAGGTTTTTACTGCTTGCAGATACCAAAGGAGTTCTTTAATCTGGAGGATTCTTCTAATAATAATGGGTTCCTATCTTGTTCAAGGATGAAGGTTTAAGTTCCAGTACCAAAGAGGTTCAATCAGGGCATTGCACAGTATTGGACTAGGTGCCTTCACCAATAAGGACATGCAATAATCAGATAGAATTTACTGCTGGAAGTGATCAAGGAGCAGTGTGGTTGTGGATTTTGGTCGGGTCGCCAGGTACTGGTGTCGTCAGTAACATCTCTTCTTTCTCCACTGGTGTATACTGCCTGTCACCTGTTTCAATCTTAGGAGTTTCCTTATGTGCGCTTTTAGAACTTCCATTTCCATTCCCAGCCTGGTGAAAACAATTGCATGTCAGACATCAATAGCAGAGATGATCAATCGCACACTATATGATACCAGTAACTCCATGGATGAGATACATACATAGACCGACATTTCAAAATACATCCGAAGATTATGTGGTGATTTTAAGTATTAATCTTAAGAACATATTACTAGTTTAAACCTTCCAATTCCCTCTTGAGAAGCCACTTACCAATGGATTGTACATGCCCAGACTGTCAACTTCATAGGGGGAGGGGGCATGTAATGCAGATTGAATTAATATCCTCCAGTTGCAAACTAGAGCAATTATCACCGTGATGCTTTTGAAGAGAGCTACTTGCTGAGTAGAGTACACAATCCATTCCAGCAAACCAAAAAAATTTACGAAGAGAACCATCTGAATGTTCCTTTTTACCAAATGAACAGGAATAGCTATCAATGTCTTGACCATTTATTCAGCCATTCTGAGGCCTCCATTGTGTTAATTGATAACCATCATACTGCAAAAGCCTTGTAGAAGTAACTGATAGGTGATGGGTGGATTTCTTACGGAGGGTGAAGACGACGAAGTTGGTGCAGAATTTGAATTGTGAGCAGCAACATCACTTTCAATTTTCTCCGCTTGCTTCAAAGCATTCTGCTTACGGAGCTCCTGCATGGCCTTTTTGTATCGCAAAAAGTCAGGCTGGTTAGTTGATGATAGGAGACGAGCCCACATGCGGTCTGCAATATTCACCTGTCGCTGTGTTGCTGTCACTCTCTGCCATCAGGAACAAAAAGTCGTGTTAGAAATAAGTTAGGAAAGGGAGCAAGGGGAGTGTATGTCACAAAAATAGTCACTATTAGGAGGTTGTGTATATTCCCAGTCCAATAAGGGCCACACAACCAAGTGCCACTAGATGTACTAAATTGCGATCCACTGACCAGGGGACCTGGAGGATCCTTAAAGAGTCGTCTTCACGGCTTGAACACATGCTATGACCAACACTTGTTAGGAACTTACACTGATAGGAATGTAGCAATGACGGTTATTGACAGGTCCAACTGTAAATCCACAATATCCTGCCATTGCACCATGGATGGCACTGTGGGCCAAAAGGGTGCAGTAGACATTGTCTGATGCATTACTTGGGATCGCTCGAATCATGTATGTTGGATCTGTAACAGCATACCAAGAAACTCTTCAAACAGTGCTCTCCTACACCATTGATTACTTTCTACAGCTCACAAGGAAATTGCCAAAACAAAGATATGGCATCAGTTTACCTATGTACTTCAAGTTGAGGGGCTCTTTGAATTCCTTCACAAAATGATCCTGCAGCAAAGGGCAATAAATAAGGTCAGGAACTGCCTGAACATGGTATACAACAGCAGAGATTTGCAACAGGGATAATGTTACGCAACAGCTAATGACAACCAATTATTGCAAAAACAAAGACATTCATATATTAATTTTCATTTGGCTTGTGGCCAAAACTCTACTTATAAAGACTTTGCAGGGCTCTTGAAAATATACATACTTTCAGATGTTGGCAGAGCCAAAGACCAACATCAAGAAGCAAGCGGTTTCCAGAAGCATCACTGAGCTTGTCCAAAGAACCCATGCTCTCTGCCATCAACTCCTGGCCAGCACCTTCTGCCACTACAATCACCATATGTCCATTTTCACGCAACCTTTGCTTTGCAAACTCAAGCAGGCCACCAGGTCCATCCATGTAAAAAGGCACTTCTGGTATTAAACATAAATCCTGCACTTGCAAAACCAGGTTCCCCATAGTAAGGTCAAGCTGTCTGGCATTTTCAAGCAAATCTGTGTTGGTGGGAGGAAAAGTGTTTGATACATTTCCTCTTATGAAGCAGAGAATGTGCATCATATGCAATGATTATTCTTTGAAACAAAACAGAAAAGGAAGATAAGTGTTGTCCACCTGCAAGACTGAGAAAGGTCAGCCTATGAAAGCTTCCAGGACAATGGTCGAGCCCCCAATAGTCTAATCAGAGGAATAGATATAGAAAGGTCACAAGACTTCAATACTGGAGAGAGGCAAACCTACCACATCACGACTTGCAAGAGTGGCATGCATAGCAATATATCCTGCACCAAGAACCTCCACCAATTAGTCTTGATACCAGGAGGAGTGCCCCATTGCCATCTGATTTCAAAAGGGTAAGAATGTTTAAATGAGTTAGGCTTTTCAACAAAGAAACAGATTTTGTTACTTAAAGAGAGGCACCCACCACTGTACCGTCCCATGAGCTTGACCAAGCCAACACCATTCTGGATGCTCTCTGCTTCAACATGTGCTGCATTAATTGCACGCTGAGCCTCTTCCACTGCCGTGTCAAAACCAAATGACTTGTCTATAATCTGTGATCCTCAACCATGTGAAAAAATGCATTTAGAAGTCTACACCATTCACAATAAGACATGTTCGGGAGAATAGACAGAATGCAATATTCAAACACTTCCTTATCCATGACAAAAAGCTACTGAGGCCTACATTCGTTTGATGTTCCACAGGCTGACTTCATTACAGTTACAATTTCAGCAGCATGCCTTTACAGTCCATCTTGATAATTGTGTAACTCTTAATATGTTGTGGATCATGGTTTTTTTCTTGTAATAAGTGCAGAACTATATCCCACATTTTCAGTGGTTTGAAAATGAGCAAACCAAACCATACATTCTGAATCATCTATTCAATGCTCAGAGCTCTGTTGTGTGCAGGATATCCATGAATCTAATAAGTCTTGATGCCCACATACATCTTCTTTAAATTCCTTTGAATTCTGTGCATAATAAAACAAATCTTCAGAAGTCAAAAGCAAAGGAATCGGAGTAATGTGTTGCTTGTGCCACTTACTTCAATGTCATTATCAATTGTCTTTGGAATACCTGCAACAACCACCTTTAATCCTCGCCTCTTACACTCCTGCAGTTAAAGCACAAAAATCCCACCAACATTTGTGATGATTTTTCAAGTCTTTCAATATAGTTATTTAGGGAAGAATCTGTGAATCAAGAAACAGCCATTGTATTGCTATATGAAATGTGATTATGCTCATCAGCAGCTTGACAGTAACATCCCCAGCGAAGGGTGGCACTGCACAAGCATCTTTGAACAGACTGCCAAGGACTTGCTCATCAAGCCAGGATACAATGTGTCCCGAACAACCTTTGATTGAGGCAAATACCAGTTATTGAAATGCAAAAGGAAATTATGCACCACAGCAAAGAGGAAAGGTGGATGCCTCATGAATCACATTCGCTCCTCTCTGAGTGCCATCACCCCCAATGATGTAGACCTGTGTATTGACAGAACACAGCAATTCTTTGTCAGTTTCTCCAAGGTGAAGGTTATATGCATCCATATGGAATTGTGAAAATGGCTGAACTTGGGAGTGGGAAAGTGACTTCTGTATTGAGTTATTATGCCAAGAACTTGCTGCTTCTCACCTGATTGATACCACGGTCTTCAATGGAGTCAACAATCTTAGAAGTGTCATGGCCACCTCGTGAGGTGCCTAAAACAGTGCCTCCACGCTTATGAATATCATTCACAACTTTGGGGCTCAGATCAGTAGTGTTCCGTGAATAGAAACCCCGGTAACCTCCCTGCACAGCATGCAAACATCTCCCAATCACTTTTCTACATATGTGGGTTTGACCCCACATGCCTCCCACAGGAAACTCAGAAACAAGAACCCCCATACAACCCTCACACCAGTGTAGGACAATACTTGTTGTGAGTAAAATTTATTAGAAGTCCAGATCTGCTTTGGTGAGGAAAAGGTAAAGTACAAAGCACAGGAGTTCAGAGTTCCATGTCTGACATTGTGAAGATGCATTTTGTCTCTCAAATCATGACATGAACAAGTTACTCTGAAGAATGTGGCTCAACTGCTTATTCTTACATCAGATTTGAAACAACTTAAAAGTGAAGGATGTCACTTACATGAATGCCATAGATTTCACGAACACCATATTGAGTCCAAAGCCCACAAACTATCTCTCGAATGACAGTGTTTAGACCAGGACACAAGCCTCCACATGTTACAATGCATGCCTTCACTTCCCCTGGCTTGAAGTATATCTGCAAGTTTTGAAAGTAGGACAGTCAGAGAGATATGACACACAACAACAAAGTGATTGTGACATGTCTAATGGATGTCAAATTAGCCCACCTTAAATCACCACATGCTATCTAAGCTATCAGTGAGCATCCTAGCCTTGTGTTACAAAGACTTGCAATAAATAGTAAGAAAACCATTATCACTCTCAGCCAATACCAGGCAAGCAAGTGATGCTCATGAACAGTGCTTCAGTGCTTGCTTAACATGGCTTCATGGCAATAGGCTCTGTACCCAATTTGGACAAAATTAAGAGGACGTTGGGAAAGAGCAGTGAGGAAGGATGGGAGTAACTATGCTGCAGGATCTCTTCTAGAATTTCAATTGAAGAATAATGGGAAGCTGACAGTATAATTAGTAAATAATCTAGAACTGTTCTCTTTTAAGTCCAAAAGCAGCTCTTCCTCTCTGGACACAGAAGTTCAGTGTGGCAACCTGCACTTAAGAAAGGGACAGAAAGAGAACCTTGTCCCGAGGTCCAGCTCGTCGGAAGTGAATACCATCTCCAGCTGTGTTCAAATTCACGACCACCTGTTGGACATTTACTTAGCCAAATTTCTAACAACCGTAAAAACGGACAGTCTCACAAAAAAATCAATATAGTACTTTATTCTAGTTCTTTCTACATATTCATCAAAGAGAACATAAGAGAATACGATACATAACTTTGTGATGCCACTCCACTGTCATGATGACAAAGACTAGCATGGGCAGAAGATCGGTCTTATATATCCTATATGCATGCTACTGGCGCAAGTGGTCATTAAGAAGGATAAAGGTTGACTTACATCTTTCGCAACTACATCTGTGTTTTCCACAAAATATTGCCTGCATTGCAAGCCAGCCCATCACACAAGCCTGTCAGAAAGCATGAAACTAAGATGTTCTCAAAGTCCTTTTGTGGGGGCTCAAGCCAAAACATAGGGTACAAAGTCTCATGAATACATGAATACAGAAACAGGAAAAGCAGCATTGACTGTGCTGTTTGCATCCTATGGAGAAATGTGTGTACATCTCTTGTGCATTGACTGAAACTAAACTTCCAATCCATTGGCATCCTGGATTTGCATGTTAAACTTCTTCTGCAGGGTGGTGGCAAATGCAGAAGAAAGGAGTGGTCGGATTTCTTGTGTTGCTCACCTCACTGCTGAGTATGCAGGGTTATGCTTCAAAGGATTTGCATACGTCTGCACATCACACAGAGCAGGACAATACACCAGATCAAAGGACAGAAATTTTGAGGAAGTTGAAGTTGGAGTGTAAGAAATGAGATTTGTCACCGCTATTATTGATTACAGATTCAGGCCTTGCTGTTTTCTTCCTACAAAAGGAGAGTGCCAGATGCTTGGGCAATGATGTCATTTCGGACAGACAAAATAAGAGTCCCTTTCCATTAGGCTGCTGTGATCACAGCAGCCTAATGCAAATGCATTGACATAGAGCCTTGTCTCTTACTGCAGGGACAGTCACTTTCCATTGAAGAGCTGCAACTGTGGTCAAAATATGCAATTATATATGTTAGGAACAATGAGAACACATGTTCTCATGAAAAAATGACAGATGTCATTATATGGTGAGTCATTTGACTCACAGCTCTCAGAGCTCCTGCAATGGGTCAATGCTTGACTGATAGAGCTGTGAAATGATTGTGAGCAAAGCTACTGAAAAAACATAATGGAAAGATGTCCTAAGTCTCAGTCGTCACCGCAGTAGTTCATGCTCACCAAAGGATTTTCATAGAGATCCAGCTATCAAACTCATCAACACTTCAAAGTTCAAACAACCCAAAAAAAAAAAACAATCTTAAATCTTGTTTGAAATCTCTCTAAGAACTTGCTGTTGGATCGTCAGATTGTTCAATTGGACAGTGAAGGGGAACTCCAACATCGGTATGAGATGCTTGACCTACTTCCCGGGAAGGTGATGAAACGAAATTGAAAAGAGAATGATCTGACATTCAAGAAACGGATTACTACCCCGTTCGGCGACAAGCAAATCCACAGAACATTTTACCATCATGTCAACGGCTACAGTGTCTTCAACAATACCCAAAACTCTCTACATAAATCCTTGAAAGACGCCACAAATACGGCGGTATATTACTGCAAGGGAGAAGCGTTGCGCCTCTATATCCCCCTCACCAATGATGATTTGTCTGGAAAAACAAATCGATCAACAAAACGAAGAAATGCAGAAGCAGGATGTGGAAACTGGAAGGGGAAAAAGAGCTAACCGGAAGATCAGGCAGCCAGTCGGTAAGGTGAGGCACGTCTTCCAAAAGCGCGCCGCCGGAGCCTGTTAAGATCTTGCTCGATGATCCTGCGTTGACGGACATAGACACCTCCTTCTTGGATACGGCCATTCCAGAAGCGGCGGCTAATAAGCACGAACGCTCCTTCTTCTTCAAGGAATCACAACCAAGCCAGGAGCTGCTACTCAAGCGGAGCTTATTATTACTAATATTACTCGCAATTTTCCCTCTGCCTACTCCCAAACAACTTTCTGATGATGAAGACAACAACACTCCACCGTTTCTGCAATCTTGTTCTCTCAATCCCGCAGCAGCAGCAGCAAGCTCTGGTAATAATATACCACGGCAACTCAAGTTAGCCATGTCCCCGCTTTCACCGGACCCCTGATTCACGCAAACAATGTCTTATACTACACCGATCGACGCGTTTTAGAACTCCCGAGCTCCCTATATGCGTCAGCAATGTGCAACAGTCTTCAGGCACGCGAAATTCCTGTTCTAGATGCTGCAAAACCAAAACCCCACTGCAACAACAAAAAAAAAACCTCCTCCTCCCTCCTCTGCTGCAGCAACAGCAGCAGGCGCCCAAGCACTGACTGCTCTCCCGCGCGGTCGCGCAAAGGCCGCCCCTGGACGCCAGCCCCGGCCGGCCCGGGGACAGTCCCGGTCGCCCGGAGGATCCCTGACCGTATATCCTGTAAAGAGATGAGCGGATTCCCAACTTCTTTGGAACGCGCTCTTGTACTGACTAGCTGCAACTTGATTGGTGGGGGCTTTGTACCAGTGTTGGGCGGGGGCCTGAGTGACCCAGCCCCCATGACTGCACCAGTTCCGTTTCGGATGAATTAGTGCTCATCCAATTACTAAAACCTGGTGCAGTCACAGAGGTTGAGTCACACTTTTTTTTTCTCGCCTGCCCTTCAAGAGATGTTTTTTTTTTTCTACTCGTGGACCTACCCTGCTCACCCAACTACCCCCTTCAAAAAATATATTCCCACATACCCCACTCCTCTACCTATGTTAGGGATTTCTTTTTTTTTCAAAACTCTCTTTCTTTTTGTCATCATTGTCGTTGTTGGTGTTGCAATGGTGTCATCGCTCATCACCATTGCTGATGTTTAGAAAAGAATTAGGAGCTGCTACAAGAAGACACCAAAACAGGTACATCTTTTACAAGAAAAATTTGCACTAGTAGGTTTCTATGCATTTTCAGTTTGGGATTAGATTTATGAGACCTTTGTTTTGCTTGCTTTCAAAGTTCATCAACGAGGCAAAGGAAAACTTGTTGGTGCGACCGTGTTTGCTAGAATGACAATGTTTTAAGGAGCGATTGTTGCTGGAACACAACACTAATCATATTTGATGGAATGCAAGTACATTTTTTCCCTAGGTTATTTTTACTAGTGTTTCTTTTGCTATGCTTATAGAAGCTGATGATGAGTTAGCTCATCGTCTTTTGATTTCTTTTGTGTCTTGATTAGTGATTTCTTTGTGTCGTGATTAGAAGACGATGAGCTCCCAACTTGTCATTATGTTTTATAGCTAATGAAAAAAGGAGAAGAAGACAACAAGTTGGGGCTCATAATCATCTTCTCCTTTCCTTATTAACTTGCAAACCAAGACAACGAACCCCAACCCATCATTGTTTTCTTGTGTTTTGTCCATTACTTGCAAATGGTGACAATGAGCTGAAGGCTCATCATCATTGATTTTTTTTCAACACTTGTAAAAGACGACAACAAGTTGATGCTCATTGTCATCCTTTTTTTTGTTTTGTTTTTGTACGCCCAAAGAAAATGACGATGATAAGTAGGTTTGTCGTTGTATTTTTTGGTTTTCTTTCTGTGCACTTAGAGAAGATAACAATGAGCCAACACTCATCATTGTCTTTTTATGTTTTCTTTCCAAGCACCTAGAGAAGATGATGACAAGTTGACATTCGTAGTGGTCTTTTTTTTGTTTTCTTTCTATGCACCCAAAGAAAACAATGACCAGTTGACACTCATCATTGTCTTTTTTTCTTTTGTTTTTGTGCACCCAAAGAAAACGACGACAAGTTGGTTTTCATTGTCATCTTTCTTTTCTTTTGTTTATGTGCAACCAAAGGAAGACGACGACGAGTCGATGCTCATTGTTGTCTTTTTTACTTTCATTTCTATGCACCCAGAGAAGACGGCAATGAGCTAACGTTCATTGTCACCTTTTTTTCTTTTGTTTCTGTGCACCCAGAGTAGACAACAACAAGTTGATGCTCATCATCGTCTTTTTTTCTTTTGTTTTTGTGCACCTAAAGAAGACGATGACGAACGTCGACTCATCATCATTTTTCTCTTTGTTTTTGTGCACCCAAAGAAGACAACGACAAACCAACAGTCATCATCGTCTTCTTTTGTTTTGATGGGTTATAGACGATGACGAATTGGCCAGGCTCGTCATCATCTGTTTTTCATTGTTGAACAAGTAGGCGACATGTGTCAAGTTTAAAATTAATATAATTTTAAATAGTTTGTAATTTTAAAATAATTTAAAATAATCAATATAATTAATATAAGTAATTAATGAAGTATAATAATAGATTTATATATTAATTTAAAATTAATTATAATGAAAATTTGAAATGTAAGAATATTATAATATAATATTAATTAATTGTAATAAAAAAAGAAGATATTTTTGTTATTTAAAAGAGGTTCAATGATTTTATTTTATTTTTTTAAGGTCTTTTAGTTTTTCTGATGCAAAATTTGGAGTTTTGTTTTAGGATGGTTCCTCAAAGGAAATGTGCGCAAAAGGCATGAAAGGTGTCAAATATAATTGAAAAGCAAGAGGTGCCCAATGAAAAATAAGCAATTGTCATATCTACACCTTGCCTTCTCAAGGTATGTTATGAAAGGTACATTTTGAATTTACATATGGCCACATTAGAACCCATCCTTACTTTCCATGTGAAAGTAAGGATGGGTTTTTTTTTGTCAATTTTTTTTGTTACAATACTTGAACTTTTTAATCAAGTTTCTTTCACATAATACGATATTACTTTGGTTTTTGGTTCACATTACTTTCATCTTTTTTTATTTAGGGTTATGATTTAATGCAATATCTTCATATTGTTGACATTGTGGTGGTTGCCCTAGATGTAATTCCTCATTATGTATGTTGATTTAGTGCAATACCTTCATTTTTTGCCATTGTGGTGGTTGGCCTAGGTGTAATTTGCACCATGTAGGTTGCTTTAGTGCAATACCTTCATCTTGTTTCATGTGTGGTGGCTGGCCCAAATGTAATACCCTCATCACTTGTACCAAATCTTACACCTCAATAGGTTCCTCCTCTAATTCAAAAATGAGCATGGAAATGCAATGGGGGCTAATGAATGGGTCCACAAAGGCTCAAGATGGTGTTGCAAAGTGGATGCATGCACTAGTTCTTATGTAGCCAGATGGTTGCTCTGACAACACTTGGAGCAAACACACTCCTTTCGAATGCAAGCTAAGAAATTAAAATGTCCATTTATTTGTTCTAGGGAGCCTAAGCAACACTATCACAATTTTATTTTGAGCAACCCACATGTAAGGCAAAAATAGAATGAAAATAAAGCCCTTAATTAAGTGAAAAAGAAAGTAAAATTAGAGTGGGATGAACTTCAGGCCTAAGCACAACAAATGTCATAGGTTAGGCAGCATTTATTGGTACGTTTAGCCTTTGAAATGTTGTTGGGCATCATTGGGATTCCGGCATGGGGGGTGGGGTTCATCCCACAAAGTGCATGGGCGCACATTGAAAAGGATGAAATTTTTGTTGAGACAAATTCGAGCAAACAAAATTATTTATGCAAAACCTCTAAAAGTTACATGGGGCGTTCAACATTGGACATTAAAATCTAATAAACACAACCGAGTTAAAAAAATGGATGCAATATCCAAGTATTATGATTCTGAAATTATTCATGGGTGATATATTTCCATGTTTATATATTTTTAAATTTACATCGTTTGCATTTTAACATTGGAATTTTTTTTTTTGTGTTAGGTTTCGGGGCACAACAAAGGAAGCTTTTGTTGCATACGCAATTCAACTTGCACTTGAGCATCGTCAACTATTTATTCATCATCATGCAACAAAAGCTATAAAAGTTGCAACAAAGTATCACATTAATATGGACATTTTTTTAGTTCATCCTCAAAGGAAAAATAATTAAGGATATAGCTGTAGTGCACATATGCACCATTTTTGTATTGAGCCATTATAGATTAACTTAACATGATATAGTTTTGTCACCATCCTTTTTATAGTGTGGTTATTTGAACATTTTTATATCAATCCATTTGTTTTAATTTTGGGATTTATAGATTTTGGGATCATCTTATGCCATGTTACACATAGTACCCCCATCCATCACAAATGGATTACATTTATATTATAAACCAAATGAACAATACCCTCATTTAATAAGGTTAACACATTCTATGGCCATGCTAGAACATTTAAACAATACTTTCATTATCCTTATCATGAAATACTCACACAATAATTTTAAGGAAAAAAGGAAATTTAATTTTTTATATAATTACATTGCCCATTTTCATGACATGACCCTTTGATGCATAAACTGGTTTGTCTATGCAAGTATTGCAAACTTTTGATCTTCTCTTATTTACGGTGGGTTTTCCAAAAAACATTTCAAATTGCAATACCCACATATCAACCAACTCATGGTCATGTTCCATTACCCTAATTTAAACTTTTGCCTAATATATGTTTCAAATAAATAGGGGGGACATTGGGTTTAAGGTAATTAAGTCCACTTCTTTGTCATTAATTGTTTTAAGGTAACCTTTTTCCTAACATTTATATTATGGTTGGGGTCCCCCACCCCCAAATTAGGTCTAAGACACAAGTTGATAATTTGTACACAATTTAAGGTTATGCAAAAATAATTCTAAAATTAGGTTTAACATTTAGTTTTTAAAAATTGTTAAATTCCACCATTAAAGTTATGCAACCAATTTCTTTGTGTTTATTTAATTTAAGGTCAACGTAGGGATTTTTTATTACATACAAAGGTTTCAACTCAACATTTTAAGCTTCATTGTATAGGTATGCTTAATTTTTCAAATTTTAAACCTACGCATCCATTAGGTTATAATGTCTACATGATGAAGGTTAAAGTTTTCAATTTGTAATATTGTACCCTATCACCTTAGGTCAAATCCCAAATGCATGCCCCAACCCCAAATTGTAATACCTAGGTAAATCTATGTTATGTAACCCCCTTTGATTTAAGAATGCAAAAATTTGTTCCCTCATCATCTAAGGTTATGTAAATACATCTTGTTTACCAAATGTAACACCTGCATTTAGCATATAAAAACAATACGAAATATCCAAAAGATACCTATTTTTAAAATAAACCAATTATTAATACCTTCATCTTTAGTGCAAGCATTGACTATGGGCATGTCCCAATTTTTCCCAACCTTAATATGTAATACCTACATCGTTTGTAGTGAATGTTAGGGTGATCATTAAGGCAATTTTTCTTTTATTATTGTAATGTAACACTATGAGTCTACCATAGTAAACTTATCATTATACCTACATAAATCTACATTGTGTACCCTCACCAAAAGCCCCCTTTTGGTTAATAAATATTTATTATACATGTATTGCAAAAACTTAATCCCTCATCATCTAGGGTTATTCAAGGGGATCTTGTCCACCAAATGCAATACCTACATTTAATGAACCAAATGCAATAAGAAATATTGAAATGATATTTATAACTAAAGCAAATCCATTAAAGCAAATTATCATTTTAATGAAAAAATGTAAGACAATACCTGCATTAAGTGGTCAAATTCCCCTTTGCAAGAAGTAAGGAATTTGTAATACTTTCATTTAACGTAATTAATACCCATGAAATATATGGAATTATATGTAATACATGTATTAGTGCCCATTAACCTTTAACTACAATATACCCTAAACCTTGCAATACTTACATGCAAGACCAATTAAATGCCACAAGAAACAAGATGGGTAAGCATTACCTACATATTAATTTAGTGATTATGTACAATTGATTTATAATACCCACCTTTATATGACATTTGAGTGAAATATTCTTGTTTTGGAATTTTATAAAATATGTGTTATATAACCTTAACAATGTAACTTTAACTTTCAAACCTTACATGTTCATCGATAAAAAAAATCAATGCATTAACATGTAAATAATCTATTTTTTAACATAATTGTAAAATGATGCATAAATTAGTAATGGAAAATTAAAATGGGGGATAAATACAAATAAGTTTGTGTTGTTTTTTTTCACTCATGTGGCCTCTTCTTATGGATATTTCCATGTTCTAACATCATCTCATGTTAATCCTTCATCCAATGCACCGAATTACCAAGTCCATCATTGACACAATGAAATACCATGTCAAGATGCATGATTTCATTCACCTTGGAAAAGTGAATACTTCATACATATGTTGTAATAACCCGCAACAATGATGTGGCATGGTCTATGAATTGAACCCCACTTTCTTTGATTTCATTGGTGATATTTTGTATTATGTCACCCATTCAAACAAGTGTTTTCTTTGTGGAGGTGGATGAACTTGAAGGTTGGTTATGATCCTTTTTTTTTCCACATTGGGGGAAGTATCATCTAGTGTCATTAGCCCACACATATCAACAACACATGGTTCTTCAAAATGATTTTCATCAACCTCTTCATCATCAAATTCATTGTCATATGTGTAAATAGGAAAGGGTCCACAAACATGGCGGCAAAACCTCCACGATCATATTCATACCATGTCCCATAATAGTAAATAATATTTTCTTTAGTGAGATTGGTACATGTAAAAAGAACGGCCATTTGATGTTTTCACAAATTTCCACACAACGCCCATTCACATGTGCAACAAACATACTTGGTGAAAGGAAGTGGGACCTTGTAAGTCATTTTCAGATGTTGTTGACCGGTTTCATTTAAATCATTTATCCCATGGGTGACATTGGTGTGAGGGATCAATATGGCCTTCTTAATGTTCGTTTTCACAATGTGTTCCATAATCTATTTTTTTATGAACCCGCATTGTTCATTTCAACCATGTGCATGTAGGGTTTTACAATTGTTGTTGTGAATTTCCACATTAACCAATCAATCCATCGACCTTGATGCCCCATAGTTATGACATTCTTGGTGCGAGAATGTTATGGAAGCCCAAAGAAGCAAAAAATTTAAAGAATTTTTTAAAAATTTATAGATCAACCAGTGTAATTTGGTAAACATTCGCGGGTAAAAAATGTTATGACAAGGTGTTAAATGAAGAATTTTAAAGAATTTTAATGTGCAAAATGAAGAATGTCATAACTATGTGATGCCCTTTTGTTTCCAAATAGAACCAATGTTTCAATGCCCCATGGTAAAATTCAATTGATGTTTATGTGTCCTAGTTTGAATGTGGCACTCATCGAAGCCCCACTATCCATAAATCTACAATAAAATACAATGTGAATCCATAAATTGTCATGCAAGTATTGCATTCCCTCTACCATATATAGTGTGCATTTAGGGCTCCCACATATAGTGTGGATTAAGGTCATAATGTGGGTATTGCATTTTGCCACCTACATATAATGTGCATCTTTAAATTGTCATGTAGGTATTACATTTAATGTTCCCACATATAGTGTGAATTAGGGTCATAATGTGGTTATTACATTTTGCCCCCACATGGGATTACCAAGTCCATCATCAGTGTTTCTACCTTAAATCAAGGAATGAATATTTTGGGATATGCACAACATGGTGGAACAATAATAATAGATTGAGAGTTACTTCACATACTAACTTGGAAATAATAGGTTCAAAAGTATTAAGTCCATGAATCACCGAGCAAATGTTGGATGAAGCTTTCAATGATCTTGTTTCTCCCACGAGTCATGAAGGCTTCAATGTTTTCACCTAGTTCAATGGGCGTGTACATGATGGTGTGAAGGTCGTCCAATATTGCACGTTGCACCCCATTGTCTTTGATTTTTTCCATCGAACATAAGCGCCAAACCTTTAAGATGTGCCATGCACAAAGGTAAATGGGCACTTAATCTTTGCCCCACAAAATCCTAACCATACATAAAATAATAATTTATTATCATTTCAATTAATAACATTCTTTACAATGGAGAATGTGGGATGAAATTTTGAAATGGTTGCATGTACATAAAAGTTCAAAAAAAGGTAGTATGAAAATAAAATTCACTACAATGTTCATAACTTTTGTGAAGCATCATCAACGATGAAACATGAAAGTCTCCATTTAAAGTTCTTCCTTAAAAGTTTTGTTTTCAATAGAGTTAGCAATTCCACCGAATCATTGTATGTTTAGCAGTTCGTAATGATCCATGTAACTGGCATTTTCGGTGTGATGTGCATCAAACACCATCAATGTGAACAAGTGAAATTTCACATTAGTGGTGCTAAAAGTGGCATCCATTGAGATTGCCCCATTATCACCTAATGAAACCATGGTTTACAATTGAAACATGGGGTTTGTATCTTTATTATGAATGGGACATGAACCCATTATTCTCATTTTGCATCTTGAAAATATAACATATCATTTAAATGATTAAATACCCATTTGTAAAGGGAAATTACCAGATTTTGTGCAAACGTCAACTTTTTTTTGTGTGTTTGCGATCCAAATAAAGAATGTCTTATTGCCTAATGAAATCATCCTTTGTCATCACTTCTCTTGCATTGATTCTAGCCCACCATATTGCCTTATGCTTGTCATATATTTGTTTGATGGTGTAACCTAAACCCAATTGAGTTGAAATGTGGTCCTTAAAGGCTTGTGACATTTGTGGGGCAAAAAAAAATGGTCGCATAATGGAATCAAGGTCATGTTTGCCATGCACAAGTTCACCATTGGCTTGTTTATGAAATTGATGGTAGAAGATTATTTCCACCACCTCGAGTTGTGTGTACAATTGCCTAATCAAAAATTGAACTAAACAACCTTGTTTAATGGATTGATGCTAAACAACCCTATTTAATGGATGTCTGGGTCTCCATGATCATTTTCTTGTCCATACCCACATGCATATTTACAAAATGTGTAATCAATTTAGGACTTAAAATTTGGTACAATATGAAACTAAAAAACAAATTCCATATAATAATAGTGAACAATAGAACATCATACCAAATGTGGTTGAGGTGGTTTTGGATTCTTGGCATTTTTACATTTTCTTATGGGAGTACTTGTTTATAAATGTTCCACTCCATCCAGGAGTCTTCATGGTTTCGTTCACCATTTAGAAATTCCAAAATTCATGCATGTGGGATGTATGCACATTCAACCTTGATTATATGTGCCCCTCCATGTTGACCATCCTTTTCCACACCAAGTCCATGTTATTAAAAGGTAATTTCCTTGGGTTTTGGATCTCAATAAATTGAGACTTTGAAACATGACCCATCTTTAAAAGTATGCCTTGAGTTAATTGTATAAAGAAAGATGGTAAATTGGTGTTAATGCCCAAAACTTTATATTTGCAATATGTTGAATTACATGTTAATTATCATATTCAATACTAATGCAAATGTACAGGTTCTAAGTATTTGATTTGTATCCCTCATCTAAACCCTATACAATCATGCACATAATACCCTAAATGTTAAATATGGAAAACATATGATATGGTCTATGGCCATAATTGTAAATTTTAAATTGCAATGTTCACAAATCTATTTTTAAATCCAAATTATCTATGGATAATCTAAATGTAATACCCACATGATAGGTAATAAATTGCATTATTTATGGAAAAAAGAAAAGTAATACCTGCACGACAATTTTAAAATGCACATTATATATGGGGCAAAATGTAATACTCGCATTATGACCCTAATATACACAATATATATGGGAGCTTTAAATGTAATACCTACATGACAATTTTAAAAGGCACACTATATGTGGGTGGCAAAATGCAATACCCACATTATGACCCTAATCCACACTATATGTGCAAGCCCTAAATGTAATACCTACATGACAATTCAAATATGCACACTATATGTGTGGGCATAGTGGAATACCCACATTATAACCTTAATCTACATTATATGTGGGTGGCAAAATGCAATATTGACATTATGACCTTAAATCTATAGTATCTATGGGAGGCCAAAATGTTAAATCCATATATCAAACATGGAAGATTTTTAGTGGAATTTGATGACCATATTAAAACCATCCAAGGAGGTTGATTTCCTTAAATTAGGAACAAAACAATAAAAGACATAAGAAAATGATTAAGAAAAAAATCATATCGTTGATGTTAAAAGATGATATCACATTCAAAAGAGTTGTATTTTAATTTGAAAACACAACCTAAATAAATCAACACACATTTCATTAAACCTTAAATTTAAAACCTTAAATAATATTAATGGTAAATGATTTCAACCTAATGGTTATACAAATAAAATACAAATGGCATACAAAGTTTTTTTATAAAAACTATATTTTTAATTTAAAAATTAATCAACTAAAAATATAATGAATGGAAGCATTAACCTTAGAGTTCAAAACTAATTGCCCCAAAATATTTATATATAAACCTAAAAAAATTTAACGGTAAATGCCATAAAAATTAATAATTATATAAACATACAAATGCCATACAAAGTAATCTTCTAGGAGTGAGGGATGAATTAAAATTGAAACACAATGAAAAGAATAAATTAAATGAATGAAGTAAAAGTTTATTCTTTTACTTGTAGTGTGGTCACTTCAACTTGAAGGCCCAACTTGAGACCTTTTTCATTCACCTTTAAAAGAGATAAAATGAATCTTGTTGCAAGTATTTGTATGTGAAAATTTGGCCAAATTTCCCCCCCAAAATCCAACCTAGGATCGATTTTGATTAGTATTAAAAATTGTGCAAATAATCATAAATGTTTGATGTATTTTTAACTCTAAAATTATCAAGCCTATTCCTTAATTAAATTAAGTACATTTTGCATTAAATGGTCCAAAGTGGAAGTAGGGGACCATTGTTGAAAAAATTCCCATAATTGCAATACCCACATTTGGGGTTAATGGCTTATTGTCATCACAGTTTGAATTAAGCTACAAATATATGTTACAACTCCTTTACAATACCCACATTTTACATTACAATTTTTGCAATTGAGGCCCACAATTTGCAAATGCATAGATAGGTATGATGGGCTAGTATGATGACGTGTGGGTAGGTAGGTTTTGCCAATAAGTAAACGTTTTGCTAATAATTAAAGTGGCATTACTAAAAAATATATCTATTCTCTTAATTAATTTTTGTAGTAAGAATTAGGTAAAAGTTTAACCAGTAAAACATATAGATTTTGCCAAGAAATATAAGTTTAGCCAAGAAGAAATATAACTTTAGTTAAGAGAAATAAATTTAATTTTTTAAAAAAAGTTTTCCCCAAGGGATAGAAGTTTAGCCAAAATATATATAAGTTTAATAATAAAAAAATACAGGTTTCGTTAAGAGAGAGAAGTTTAGCCAGTAAAATATATACATTTAATCAACAAAAAAAAATTTAACTAGCAAGATATATAGGTTTAGTCAAGAGGTAGAAGTTTAACCAACAAGATATATAGGTATAGCCAAGAAATAGAAATTTAACTAAGAAATATAAATTTAACAAAGAAAAAATAGGTTCAGCCAAGAGATAGAAGTTTAGCCAAGAAGAAATATAGGTTTAGCCAAAAAATAGAAGCTAACCAATAAGATATATAGGTTTTGCCAATAGATATAAGTTTAGCCAAGAAGAAATATAGGTTTAGCCAAAAAATAAAAGTTAGCCAATAAGATATATAAGTTTTGCCAATAGATAGAAATTTAGCCAAGAAGAAATATAGGTTTAGCCAAAACATAGAAGTTTAGCCAAGAGGAAATAAGAGTTTTGCCAAGGTAAGTAAGGGATTAATTGTTAGTTCCTAGGCAGGGGGCTAAGATTTAGGTCAATAGGGTAGCTAGGTGGGTGGGTACGATGGAGGTCAGGGTTGGGGAAAAATTGGCAACGCAAAAAAATTGGTCAAAGGTCAGCAGCCAAAAAAGATTGACTGTGGTAAATTTTGGTTAACGTAAGGTAAAGAGGCGAATGAAAAAGAGGCGAGTCAACCAGTCCATCCTATGGACAGAACGGTCAACTGGTGCAGTCATGGGGGTTGGTTCACTCTGGCCTTGGGAAGGTACCCAGTTTGGAGGGTTAGAATATGGCAGGTTCTGGATCCTGGTAATCAAAACCGAACCGGAACCAGGTCTGAGTTTTTGGAACTGGGTTAGGACTCGGATTAGAGGTTTCATTTTTTCCAAAGAATTGGAACCAAAACCGGAACTAGGATCCTAGTCCTTTAAAGAATCCATTTAGTACCCAATTTCGAAAAGCCCCTTGAACCCTAATCCCCATCCTTTTATCTTTCCCTTCCTTTTCTTTTCTTTTCTTTCCAATTAAGTTGTCTCTTTCTTTTTCCTTACTTATCCCTTTTTTTCCCTCTCTTTTCTGGGCCTATTATAAAGCAAAAAAATCATGTCATATCCTTATTATTATTATTATTATTATTAAGACCTTGAAAAAAAGATCAAACCTAAAAAAAACTTTCTCCTATTTATTTTGTCGAATGGGTGTGTGCATGATGTTATTGTTGTGTACACTACCCTATTAATTAAATACAAAAACAAAACAATAGTGGTCACCAGTTCAACTATAGTCACAAGCAAACTCACAATAGGATAGATAGGTAGGTAATAATCCCCAAAGTGGGGGAGGAGTCGGAAAATTAAGTGATGTGTAAATTGTGTCAATTCGGGCTCCTTTTGTGGTGTCCACCAACCAACAATGTCTGTACACGGTTGTGAGAAAGGAGCTACAAATATATCTGCTAGGTGGAGTATAATTTGTATTTTATATGAACACTAAGATCAGGTGCTTAGTGCTTAAAGTACATGGAAAGAAACAATGCCACACCCACCAACCCCCCCTCCCCAAAAAAAAAAAAAAAACTAAATTTATGAAATATTTTGCAAAAACCTATGTAACAACACAAAATTTTATTTTAAAATTAATTAATTAATTAAATTGTGTGAAAATTTTATCAATTCCTGCTCATTTGTTGGCTCTGCCCTTCAGGATAGAGGCATTGGAATGCACCCATAAAATGGGTCAAAGTTTGGTATCACTACATTCTACGGTCACGAGTGGGGTGCGCTTTAGAAACATTTCTGGCATAATCGAAGAAGGATCCTCTTGGGCTTCACCATGCTAACCACCATGTGTTTCCAATTTAGTATGTTGAATATTTATCATTCTTATAGGTGTCATTTGAAGGGCACAGCCATCGTGCACAGAGGCGCACGTTAGCTTTGCCTCATCAGGGAAGGGAACGAGTGAGGAACTATGCAAAGCTGAGGTGCTAGTGTGGAAATGTGAGTTAAATTTTGGGGGAACTTCATGGAACATTTCCTAGTTTGAGATGTTGCTAGTTTCAACAGCGAACTTGCCATGAATGAGGTGAACCCATTTGTTAATTGATGAACCTCTTTTTAGTTTAAAAACCTTAGATCCTCACCTATGGCATGTACCAAGGCTGTTTATATTCAAACCAATGGGCTATGTAAGTTTTTGTGTGTGTGAAAGCAACATCTTGGAAAGGCGATTGTGAGGAGCTGTTTGTGAAGCCCCCCAGAAAGCCAAAAGCAAAGCACACCAAAAGAAAAGAACATAAGGCAAGGCAAAAGGCCAAGGAAAGCAAAGGGTAAAACAGCCAAATGAAGAAGACTAGAGTATCAAATCATTAAGAACCTAGTGATTTTTGTCCCAACTATGTGAGATAAAAAAAACAAGGGGTGTGTCACACTGTGGCCTTGTCGTTTACATTAAAAAGTATCTTAAGGCAAAAAATAGAATTATGGAAACTCAATATATTTCACCATGAAAGAATATAATCTTCAAAAAATCCTCTAAAAGCAACCAAAATCCTTCCCAATATTATAACTCTATAACTAATCTCAAGTTTCAACACAAGCCAAAATATCATCTTTCAAAAATCCTCAAATAAAAATAGACCTATTACCAAGGGGCCAAAATCCCTTAAGCTACTATACTCTATAATGAATCTAAACACAATATCCTTGCCTTGGTAGGCAAGGCCAAAAATTACCATCAAACCTGTAGTAAAGAAGTGGCTAAATTTGTGTGAGACTTAATTTACACACACACATCTTTGCAGGTGCTCTGCCAAGTCCACTTGGTACAATCAAATCAAAATGGCAGAGAATCACTGGCTTCAAATCTTTTTCTCAACACTGGATCATTAGGTCAGTTCCCCTACTAGGTAGGTAGGTAGGTACATACATGTACAGCATTTGAGGTATTCAAAACCAGGGTTGGGCAGAAAGAACAAGGTATTCAAGTGTATTGTAAAACCCTAGGCTGGTGGGTGCATTCTCAAAATAAGGGGCCTAGTACAAAGGCCATAGCCGTCTTTGGCCCCGCATTTTGGGAATGTCTCTCACCCATGGGCCTTACCTATGCTAAAGCACAATGCAAAATCTATCATGAACCATACCTATGTAGATCACAAGATGTATGAATGTGAGGGTTCTTACACCTATTCCTCAATAGGAGGAGGCCTCTTACACCTACAAGTAGGCATAATTTCTCTCCCATCCGTGAGGAGTAGGCATAGTATCCCTCCCAATTTCTAGAAGGGAGATTGATGGATATAATAAGGTGCCATCCACATACACTACAAATTTTCTCCAAGTTATATCACCTCAATCGCATGCACATGAATATGTGTAAGGGAAGGTGCTGCTTTGTGGGCATTATGCCATGGGAAGCGAGAGTGGAGAGCACCACTTGAGGTCCCAGGCGTTAATGCCCACACGGCAGCACCTTTCCCAGCATACCAACCAAGGATCATGTTGATCCAATGGCCGGTGTTCCCTTATCAATGGAACATGCACATGAGCACAATCTCTCACATTGTAACACCGTCTCACTTAGGATATTTCATATGAACCAAATTGGAATTGAAATCAGATTTATTTATTTATATTTTACACTGGACTCAAAAACAGGTTCCCAATTCTAAATTCTATGGAACCAAGGTTAATCGGAGCCACATGTCATTGAAAAACAAATGACTAGAACTAGGGTTAATAGGAGATTAATTTTGCTACTAATGGCAACTCCAATCTGAG
>Ga0116229_10003271_pt1 | contig 26567 bp, 22 predicted proteins | sample S1TSphgellanicum_3_FD_87313 | JGI IMG/M metagenome (GOLD analysis project Ga0116229, IMG submission 87313) | Host-associated microbial communities from peat moss isolated from Minnesota, USA - S1T2_Fc - Sphagnum magellanicum MG | ecosystem: Host-associated > Plants > Peat moss > Unclassified... | reverse complement strand
GCTGCTGTCATCGGGAGTGAAAAAATTCCGGGATCTTGCGCGTTTTTCCGCCGTGCTCGCGGCCTACCGCATCGTCCCCGCGAGGCTCGAGTCCGTGTTCGCGATCGCCGTCCCGTGCATCGAGATCCTGCTCGCGGCAGGACTTTGCGTCGCGTCCCGCCGGCGACTCAGCCTGGCCTTTGCGATCGTGCTGCTGGTCTGCTATGGCATCGCCATGGCCATCAATTTGCAGCGCGGCCGCCACGCACTCGATTGCGGCTGTGGAACGCTGCGCGAGCGGCAGCCGATCGCCCGCTGGATGCTCTGGCGCAACGGACTGCTGGCGGCAGCCGCAGCGTTGGCGCTCGCGCCGGCGTCATCGCGACCCTGGCAAGCGGTCGATGGCGTGACCTTGGCATGCGGTCTCGCGACGGCCGTGCTGTCCTACACGGCGATCGGGCGGCTCCTCGGTACGCGTGTCTCCGACACACGGCACCTGCAGGGGTTGCGATGAGTGCCCTCGCCGTATCGAACGTCGTCGCATGGTTCGCCATCGTCGTGCTTGCGGGGATCTTGCTGGCGGTGGTACGTCAATTAGGCGTATTGCACGAACGGATTGCGCCGGCGGGTGCCCTCATGCTGGCGAAAGGACTCAAGGTCGGCGAGACGGCACCAGAAGTCGCGGTCGACGACCTCGATGGGAGGTCGCACGTCATCGGCGGAGCGCGATCGACCGGGCGAACCCTGCTCCTGGTGTTCGTGTCGCCTTCCTGCCCCGTCTGCAAGTCCTTGCTTCCCGTGTTGAAGTCGAGCTCGATCGCGGAGAGTGACTGGCTCGACATCGTGTTGGCGAGCGATGGCGACCTCGGCGGACACCGTGAATTCGTCGCGAAGGAGCGCTTGAGCGGCTTCCCCTATCTCGTGTCTGCGCCGCTCGGAATGGCCTACCAGGTCAGTCGACTTCCGTTTGCGGCGCTGATCGATGCCGACGGCATACTGCGGGCTCGCGGCATCGTGAATTCACGCGAGCATTTGGAAAGTCTGTTCGAGGCGAAGCGGCTCGGTCTCGCCTCCATGCAGGACTATTTTGAAGCGGCAGCCCGCGATCGTGCCGCGTGAGCTTGCGACGATGTTGCTTTTGCATCGCCGTCCGAACAGTAGGAATCGTTCATGACATGGTTTGATTCGTGGGTGGAGAACTCGGCGCGGGGACTCGCGCGGCGGACCTCTCGACGCAGCATGATCGCCCAGTTGGGGGGTTGGGTGCTGGGGGTCGCCACGGTGCCGTTGTTGCCCGTGGCGCGCGGCGCCGATACCCAGAATGCCGGCGCAGCGGATCCGGGGGATCCGCTCTCCTGTGACTACTGGCGGCACTGCGCGATCGACGGTTTCATTTGCGGCTGCTGCGGAGGCACGGTGTCCCTCTGTCCGCCCGGCACCGACATGTCGCCGGTCACCTGGATCGGCACGTGTCACAATCCCGGTGACGGCAAGGACTACGTGATCTCCTACAACGACTGCTGCGGGAAGGCCTCCTGTGGTCGCTGCTTCTGTAATCGCAACGAGGGGGACAGGCCGTTGTATCAACCCGGACAATCGAACGACTATAATTGGTGCTCCGGCGATGCCAAAGCCAACATCCCGTACCATTGTTCGACGGCGCGGATCGTGGGGGCTGCGAGCTGAGATGCGCTTGCCAGCGCGGGCGGTGCGGACGTTGCTGGCGATGGGGATCCTCAGTTCGAGTGCACCAGAGCTCGCCTGGTCGCTGACACCCGAGGTGAATTTCGAGCTGCAATGCATGGGTTGTCATGGACGCGACGGCTCGGGTCAGCCGGGCCGGGTGCCCTCCCTGCGTCGCACGCTGCTGCCGCTATCCTCTCTGCCGCAAGGCAGAGAATTCCTGATCCGCGTCCCCGGCGTGGCACAGGCGCCGCTGTCCGATGAGGACATCGCTGCCGTGCTCAATTGGATGCTGCGTCACGTGAGCGATGTCGCGGTCGGAACCGGGTTCCAGGATTACTCGGCCGCAGAAGTCCATCGCCAGCGTTCGCGACCCTTGTCCGGGGTCCGTGCGGCGAGGCGGCGCCTCTTGCGTCAGGCCGGTCTCGACGAACTCATGAGCCGGTAGCAAGCGGCTTAAGAAGTCTTGTCGGACGAACATTTGGACAGTACGACGGCACAGTTCGTCCCGTTGGCTTCCTGGCATTTCCGAATGGCGTTGGTCTCGGCCACCTGGCGAGCGATGTTGTTATAGGCGCCCCACATGCCGTTCGGACTCTTCGCGAATGCCACGCATTGGCTGTGCAGCAGCATGCGCACCTTGCATCGAGACCCACCGTCCTTGACGCAGCTATCCAGCGCGAGTTTGCTCGCGGTGGTTTGCGCGACCGCACCCCACGAAATGCCGACCTTGGGATCGGGTTCCATCGAAATCGCCAACCCGACCCAGATATGAAAGCTGCCGCCGGGCGTGCAATAGTTCAACACCGTGGTGCAGGATTTGCCGCCGAATTTCTGACATTGACTGAGCGCCTCGCGGTCGGTTGCCACCAGATCCTGGGAGTTGCCGCTGAAGCCGTAGGCGCCGTCGTCGCTGGTCGCGAGCCCGATGCAGTTGTTCGAGAAGGTGCTTCGGACCGTGCAATCCGCCTTGCCTTTCATGCCTGCGTTGCAGGAGTTCACGGCCGCGGTATCGGCCTCCTGTACGGAGGGGTAACTATAAGAATAGCCGTACATGGCCGAGGAGCGGGAAATGGCGAGAGCTCCCCAGACGCTGGCCGGGCCGGAGGTTCCCTGCTTGCCGTGCAACAGGTTGTCGCAGCCGACGTAGCCCAAGGCATTCTGGCAGGAATTCTGCATTTGCTCGGCGGGGCCTTCTTCCTGAGCGATCGCCGACGATGCGCCGAGCAGCATCCACGCCACGATCGCGTGGGCCGCCCGACTCTCGAGCGATGCGCGCCTGATCCCTTCCCGATGCTCGCGAATATTGTACTCACAGGCGATCACGGGGATCGCCTGTGTTCGCGCGTAGCCGAACACATCTTCGTAGAGCAGGGTCTGCGCCCCCGCACATCGCCAGCACGAAGGCGGCCACGGTGCCATCGACGACGGCAACTCTGTGATAACACGACAAGCCGTGCAGTTCGGTCAGGCGCACGACGTCTAGCGCGGTCGTGTGTTGCACTTCGGATTGATTGAGCGCACGAATCGCCTCGAAATCTGCGAAGTCGGCGTCTCGTATCCGCGTCGGCATCGGCTCCTAGATGTTCCAATAGTCGAAATAATAGATCACGCCGACGCGGAAGATCGTCGAGCTGAATGCACCATGAGTGCTGTCGAGTGAGATCGCAGAGAATGCCGCGCAAGCGGCGGACGCGCCCGTGCAATCCGTCGAGGCATTCGATCCCTTGCCAAAGTTCGCATGCAGATATTCGGCGCTGATCGACCAGGCACCATTCAATCCGATCTCCACGCCACCGCCGGCCGCCCATCCGGTGGACGCGAACGATTTCGCGGCGTCGAAGCTGGCTGACGGGGTCTTCGCGCCCGTGGCAGTGTAAGTTACCTCACTCGTGCGCGGTCCCGCGGCCAATAGCCCGCCCACCGTCAGGTAGGGAAACCAGGTGTCTCCGCCGTAGCCGATGCGCGGGCCGACCAGCAGGAATGCGTCGGGATTCTCCCGACTCACATACGCGTACTTGCCGGACGGTACGCTGCCGGCATAGGTCACCGTTTGGCGCAGCGTCCCGGCGCTCCAGTAGTCGAAGTCCGCATCGAGACCCCAGACGAAGCGCTTGTATTGAAAATTATCGCCGATTCGAAGGCCGCCGATGCCGGACCCACCGCTGGAACAGGTCGGGTTGTTGAATGCGCCGGCAGTCTCGGCTGAGATCCCCAGCCCCTTCAGCGCCCAGTCGGAGCACGAGCTCCTCGAGCCATCGCCGATGTCGAATCCCACGTAATTACCGTCCCAGGGTGCACCGCTGCGTGCGGATGCCGATCCAGCAATGGCGGCGAGGGCGACTAGGGCGACGAGGGCGCGGAAGCGCGCAGCGCTCATCAGACCACCGCGGGAGTGCATCCGCCGGGTCGCACTACCCGTTCAGTCGATGCAGGATATTTCGCCAACTTGTCGTGCGCGCGGCGCGGTCGCACGACGAGCTCACCTCCGCAGTTGGGGCATCGTCCGTGCAGCGACGTTTCCGCACAGGCAGCACAGAACGTACATTCAAACGAGCAAATCCGCGCATCGGCGGCGTCCGGCAATAGGTCGCAGCCGCAGCATTCACAATTGGGTCTCAGTTGTAGCATGGCCATGAATCTCCAGAGTGCCGACGGTAAGTTAAGCGGGTGCCCCCGCAAGAATCAATCGGGCGCGTGGTCGCATCGTCTCTAATAGTGTTGGAGAAATGCCGCCACGCTGGGACCCTGCGCAGCCTTGTTGGCGATACACAGATCAATTTCCTCGAGGACCTGTGCCAGAGTTCGGGGCGCGCCCACGAACTTGTCCACGCGCGGCTCGAAGTAGGTCTTCAACTCGTCGCGTGAGGCCACGTCGCAGTAGGAACTGCCCACCCGCGGCAGTACGGAGCCGAAATCGAATCCGCCGCCGGTCGGCATGCTCTTCACCACCTGGTCCCAATGGGCTTTGAGAAACTCGAACGCGAGCTTGCGGGTCGCCGCCTCTTGCTGGCCGTTGAACAACAACCGCGCGCCCTCGATGAACGGAACCTCACCGTCGACCACGGCACCCATCCCCGCCTCGATGGCCTTGGGATCGCGAAAGGCGAGCATCGCCCTGAGCAAGGCTTGGCGGGTTTGCTTGTCCTCGGTCTTCTTAAGCTCGGTCAGAAACCGGTCGAACAGGGCTTTGTCCCCGTAGAACGCCGCCGTGCCGAGCACTGCGTCCAGCATGTTAGGGTCGACCGCGCCATGGTCGGAGAGCCATTTGTCGGCCAAGGCTTGTCCCTGCGCCGCGAATTCCCGATCGTTACCCCATGTCGCGACCGGACGCACCAAGCGCGGCCGCAGTAAGCGCGTATCGTCCGTCTCCCCGGGCGTCGCGGTCCATCCCAAGGCATGGGCGCGCGCCTGGAAATTGCCGAGCAGGAATCGTTGGAAATTCGGCTCAAGATCGTCCGGCACGAGCGAGCCCAACGGAGCGAGCGCGAGCGTCATCGCCGCGTCGGCCACGTATCTCTCCGGATCGTCGTGGAAGGTATTGACCAGGCTCAATGAGTCTGCGGCCGCCAGCTTGCCGCCCTTCACGAGGGCCGCGGCGTTGCCCATCAGGTCCGCGCGCTCGGTCGCCGGCAAACGCGCTTGGACGTCGCCGTTCGTCAGAGCCGCGAGCAACGATCCTTCGTAATCGACACGATAGTATCCGATGGCGCGATCGTTGCCCTGCACCCATGCCGGACATCCCTTCGCCTCCGTGAGCGCAAGCGTTGCCGAGCCTTCTGTCATCAGGGTGCACTGACTGTGCCCCGAGGCTCCCGTGCCGTAGCGCACGCACAGCGGAATCTGCCAGGTCTGATCCGCCGAGCCTTTTGACCCGAGCGGCAGGAAGCGCTGCTGCGTGAGGTGCAGCGTCGCCTCGCCGCCGTGACAATCCAGGCCGACGGATACGAGCGGAACGCCCGCCTGATCGAGGAACGTCGAGAACGCCGCCGTCACATTCTTCTTGCTCGACGTGCTGAGCGAGTCCAAGAACTGAGCGGCGGTCGTCGCCTGGTAGGCGTAGTGAGTCAAATAACTCTGTACGCCCTTGCGGAACTCGGCGGGTCCCATCCAGTTCTCGAACATGCCGATGACCGTGGCGCCCTTTTGGTAGGTGATGTTATCGAACGCGTTGACGATGTCGTCGTTCGCCAGAATCTCCTGGCGGATCTTGCGTGCGGAGATCAGGCTATCGTCCTCCTCGGCTCGCAGCTTGTCGGCCACGTCCGCGACGCGCGAATTCCATTCCGGCTTCCACTCGGCCAGCAGCCGCCGCTCCGACCAGGTCGCGAAGGCTTCGTTGAGCCAAATGTCGTCCCACCACGCCGTCGTCACCAAATCGCCGAACCATTGGTGGGACAGTTCATGGGCCGCCGTGCTCGCGTATCCGCGCTGACGGCTGATGCGATCCACCTTGGGATCGGCCAGCAGGATGTTCTGATCGTAGGTCACCATCCCCGGATTTTCCATGGCGCCGAACCCGGAGGAATTCGGGATCGCCAACTGATCGGCCTTCTCGTAAGGATAGGGGATGCCGAAGTAATCCTCGAGCTTGGTCAGAATCGTCGCCGTGACCTCTGCCGCGTAGGTCGCTTCGTTGGCGCGGCCTTTCGGCACCACGATGCGCACGGGCACTTTGTTCCGGCCGGCCGTGCCCGCGGGGACGAAATCGAACGGGCCCACGGCGAAGGCGACGAGGTAGCTCGGCAGCGGCTTGGTCTCCTTGAACACCACGGTCTTGACGCCGCCCTTGCGGGTCTCGGATGCGATCGGCGTGTTACTGATCGTCGCCTCGTTCTCCGGCACGCGCAGGGTCACCTGCCACGGCGTCTTGTAGGCCGGTTCGTCGAAGCAGGGGAATGCGGCGCGCGCGTCGGTGGGTTCGAACTGCGTGATCAGGTACCAGTTGCCGCCCTCCTCTTGTCGGAAAATGCCGGCCGTGGTCTTCTCGTTCACGGCGCCCGAGTACTCGATGGTGAGTGTCGCGATGCCGGTCGGCAGCACCGACGGGAACTTCAGACCCACGAACTCATCGCCGCCGGGAACGACCTCGCCGCTCTGCGTCTTGCCGGCCGCTGCCAGCCTCGCACTCTTGATATGGATCAGTTTCTGGTTGAGCCAGAGGGTATCGAGCGGCTGTCGGATGTTCATCCGGATCACGATCGATCCCGAGAAGGTGTTCTTCGCGGGATCGAGCATGAGGTCGGCCCGGTAGCTCTGCGGATCGATGCTCTCGACCTCGGCGAGACGCATCTTCGGCGCCGAGTGAGCGGCCCCGCACAGCAACGCGACGGCCGCAAGGACCGAGAGGCGGGAACCGCGTTTACCCGCTCCCGCCAAGATGCGATGATCGCCGCCCATCCCGATTCTCCCTGTCACATGGCCTTCGTCGGATGCTCGTTCGCATCGGCAACCGATGGGGAATTCTCAGGTGGCTGCCGCGGCGCAGGCGAAGTATAGACGCCGGATCATCGGACGGATAGCAGGAGTCAGTCATGGACCGGTGGCGATGATCAGCACGTTCCGTTCGCTGCGCAACTTCAATTACCGGGTGTGGGCTGCCGGCGCACTCGTGTCCAACATAGGCACCTGGATGCAGCGCACGGCGCAGGACTGGATCGTCCTGACGGAGCTCACCCACCACAATGCGACGTCGGTCGGGATCGTCATGGCGCTCCAATATGGTCCGCACCTGCTCCTGCTGCCCTTGACCGGATTCGCGGCCGACCATTTCGACCGGCGCCGGCTGTTGATGACGACTCAAGCTGCCTTGGCAACGCTGGCGCTCGGTCTCGGGATTCTGACCGTCACCGGCGTCGTGCAGTTGTGGCATGTCGACGTTTTTGCCTTCCTGCTCGGGTGCGTCACCGCCTTCGACTCCCCGGCGAATCAGACCTTCGTGTCGGAACTGGTCGGAGAGGCGGACTTGTCGAATGCCGTGGGACTCAACTCGACCTCGTTCAACGCGGCGCGCATGCTCGGTCCGGCGGCGGCCGGCCTGTTGATCGCGTCCGTCGGGTCAGGGTGGGTGTTCCTGTTGAATGCCGTCTCGTTTCTGGCCGTGCTCATGGCACTCGCCTCGATGCGTGTGCACGAACTGCGTCGCAGCGCGCGTGCCGCGCCGACGCCCGGCAGCTTTGTCGCAGGCTTTCGCTATGTGACGAGCCGCCGTGATCTGCGAACCATTCTGTTGATGCTGCTGCTGATCGGCACGTTCGGGCTCAACTTTCCCATCTTCATCTCGACCATGGCCGTCACGGTCTTTCATGCGGGGGCGCGCGAATACGGACTCTTGTCGGCCAGCCTGGCCGTCGGAACGATTGCGGGTTCGCTGCTCGCGGCAAGTCGCGCGAAGCCCCGAATGGCGCTATTGCTCGCCGGCAGCGCAACGTTCGGGCTGGGCTGCGGCTTGGCCGCCGTTGCGCCCACGGTATGGCTGTTTGCCGCCGCCCTCGCCCTCATCGGCGTCGCGGCACTGACGTTCACGAATTCGACCAATAGTTTGCTGCAACTGTCCACGGATCCGGCGATGCGCGGTCGGGTCATGGCCATCCGGCTCGCCATCGCCTTGGGCGGTACGCCGATCGGCGCGCCCATCGTCGGATGGGTGGCCGATACCTGCGGGCCACGCTGGGCGCTCGGCGTCGGTGCCGCATCCGGCTTCGCGGCCGCCGTCGTCGTGGTCACCTACTTGGCGAAGGACTCCCGTGGGCATTCGCCTAGTAGATCGATTCCACCGGGGCGCTGAACACGTAGCCGACGCCGCGCTCGGTCACGATGTAGCGGGGCTGAGAGGGATCGGCCTCGATCTTGCGGCGTAATCTCAAGATTTGGATGTCGATCGCGCGATCGTACACCTCGTTGTCGTAGACGCGACTCGCCTCGAGAAGTTGGTCGCGGGTCAGGATCCGCTCGGGCGCGGCGAGCAGTGCCGCGAGCAGGTTCAGCTCGCCGTTGGTGAGGTTGACCGCAGTTCCGTCGAGCCGCTTCAAGCGTCGGGTCCGTAAATTGAGTTCGAAGTCGCCGAAACGGTAGGCGCGAATCTCCTGAGGTTTTTCAGGTTCCGTGCCGGCACGCCGGGTGCGACGAAGCACGGTGCGTATGCGTGCGAGCAGTTCGCGGGGGCTGAAGGGCTTCGTCACGTAGTCGTCCGCGCCGAGTTCGAGGCCCATGACGCGATCGGCCTCGTCCCGGACGCCGGTCAGCATCACGACGGGTATCGTGAACCGCTCGCGCAGCGATCGGGCGATCGCCATGCCGTCCTCGCCGGCCAGACGCAAATCCAGGATGACGAGGTCGATCGTCTCGTCGGCGAGGGTCTGGCTCATGGCCTGGCCGTTGCCGGCAACGCTGACGCGCATGCCGTTCTCACCGAGGTACTCCGTCAGCAGGTCCCGAATCTGGGGGTCGTCGTCGACCACGAGAATGTGCGGCTGTGCGACCTCCTGCATATACGTCATCTCCCGAGAGGTTCAGCCGGGCGTCTTGAGCACGCGCGCGATCGCCTGGGCGAGGTCGCGGCGGTGCAAGGGTTTGCGCAAGACCTCGTCGATGCCGACCTCGGCCGCCCGCCTGGCGAGCCTCGCATCTCCGTGGCCGCTCATCAAGATCACGGGAAGGCGCGGGCGCAGCTGCCGGAACTCGGCAATCATGTCCGTCCCCGAAAGCTCCGGCATGGATTCGTCGGTCACGACCGCAGCGAACCGGTCGGGTGCCGCGCGAAACGCGTCGAGGGCTGCCACGCTCGACGAAAATCCCACCGGTTCATAGCCGAGCCCGGCGACGATTTCCTCTGCCAATTCGACCAGAGGCCGTTCGTCATCCACGATCATCAGGGTTTCCCCGTTGCCCTGCGGCAACCAATCGGCGGACTCGGGTCTCGGGATCTGCGCCTCGCCGGCCACGGGCAACCAGATCTCGAAGCAGGTCCCGGCACCTATGCTCGAGCGCACGTCGATGGCGCCGCCCAAGTCGGCGACGATCCCGTGGACCAGCGACAGACCGAGACCGGTGCCTTCGCCGACCTTTTTCGTCGTGAAAAACGGGTCGAAGATGCGCTCGAGATGAGCCGGTGCGATGCCGACCCCGGTGTCGGCAACGCTGATCCTGACGTAGTGGCCCGGGGTCAGGGAACCGCGCGACAAGGTCCGGGTCTCGAACAACTCCATTCGATCCAGGCCGACCTTGAGAACGCCGCCACCGCTCATGGCCTGAACCCCGTTGGTGCACAGATTCATCGTGACCTGATGCAGATAGGTCGGATCGGCCATCACGGCCGCCGTGCCGGCGGTCAGACTGCTCTCGATGCGGATGGCCGCCGGCAGTGTGGGTTCGAGCAGTTCGAGCGTTTCGATGACCACGGCTTGAACGTGGACCAATACCCGATCGCCGAGCCCGCTGCGGCTGAAGCCTAAGATTCGCTCGACGAGTAACTTGGCCCGTTCGGCCGCGTGCAAGACATTGTCGAGGTAGCGCCGAAGCTGCTGGTCCTCCGCGGCGTGCTGCAAGGCGAGCTCGCCGTACCCCAAGATCGCGCCCAAGACGTTGTTGAAATCATGCGCGATGCCGCCGGCCAGGGTGCCGATGGCCTCCATTTTCTGGGACTGGCGCAGCTGCGATTCGAGCTGGTCCTTGTCCATCTCGGCCTGCTTTTGCACGGTGATGTCGACGGCGGAGCCGACGAAGCGGACCGGTTTGCGATCGGCACCGAACAAGCAGCGGCCGCGTGCCAGCAGCCAATGCCACTCGCCGTCGGCATGCCGCACGCGGTACTCGCATTCGAACCGCGGCCGGCGGCCTTCGAAATGGTCGCGCAGCGCCGCCTCGAAGCGCGCTCGATCGCCGGGATGCATGTTGACGCCGGCCCGCCAGGCGGCACCCGAGGTCAAGGCCTCGGCGCCCTGGCCGTCGAGCGCGCGCATGCGCGGCGAAAAGAACAGCCGATCGGTCGCGGCATCCCAGTCCCAATGGCCCTCGTTCGCACCTTCCATGGCGAGGGCATAGCGCTCCTCGCTTTCACGCAAGGCCCGTTGTCCGCTCGCAATGCGGGTGATCTGGCGCAACACGATGGCAAGCATCAAGGCGCTGAGCAGCGCCACGATCAGCGTGCGGATCGCGGCGCGGATCGTCTCGTCACGCCAGGGTTGCAGGGCGATGCCGGCATCGCGCGTCACGGCGAGCCGCAGGGGCGAGTGGCGCACGTTGGCGACCGCGATGAAGTCCCGGTGTCCCGTGATCGGATTCAGCACCTCGTCGAACGCATGCTGCGGAGCCCGCGCAAGCGCCGGGAACGGGTGCCCGATGACCTCCGCCAGGCGAGGATTCCTGACGAGCAGCGTCCCGTCGTCGCGTAATAGTTGAATGGCGCTGCCCGCGCCGACGTCGATGGTGCGGTACAGCTGGTCCAGATCCTCGAGATCGACGTTCGCAGCGACGATGCCGTTGAAATGGCCCTGAGCGTCGTCAAGCCGCCGCGAGAGGATGACCGCGGCGCGACCCTCCGAGCGCGTCGTCAGCAGTTCGCTCATGAACATCCCCCCCTCGGGGTGATCGCGCTGGGCGATGAAATACGAGCGATCGGCGACATTGAAGTTCGGGCCCGCGAAGTCCTGCGAGCGGTAGATCTGATTGCCGCGGGCGTCCATGATCGTCACGCGGCGGACTTGCGGCACCCCGGCCGTGCGGGCGGCCAGCGTGGCTTCGAGTTGATCCGGGGGTGTGCTAGCGCCTTCGCTGCGGTACCAGCTCGCCGTATCGAGCAGCAGCAGGTCGACGGCTTGCAGGCTCCACACCGTCTGTTCGGCGAGCGCATTGGCGATGTTGTTGAGTTCGCGCTGGTTCGCCGCGAGCGTATACCGGTACGAGCGCCATGCATCGTTCGCGGAGGACCCCGCGAAGGCGAGAATCACCAGGATGCCGAGCACCACGACGCCGAGCTGCAGACGCTTGAATCGGAGGAGCCCGGGATCCGGTATTGCAATATCCCTGATGGATGACATCCGTGGCGTGGCGCAGGTTCAAGACGACGTCCCCAGTATACCGTGCACGCAATCGAGCAGTTTCTGGCGGGTCAGCGGCTTGGCCACGACCTGCTGAACGGACAGCGCCTGGGCGGTCGTGCCGGCCGCCGCCAACCCCGGGCGGAACTGACCGGAAATCGCGATGACCGGGGTGCCGGGGTGCGCCGCCTGAATGTCACGCACGCACTGCGGTCCGGTGTGCTTCGGCATGTACACACTGACGATCAAGAGGTCACAGGGTCCGTCCCGGCCCGCATCGCAGGTGTTGCCCGATCGAACCCGGTAACCGGCCTCGCGCAGCCACTCTTCCAATAGACCGCGCGTCAAGAAATCTTCTTCGTAAATGACCACGTGCGCGGGCGCCTTCATACAGCCGACATTCGGCGGGAACCATGGCGCCGCGATGTCAATCCACGGGCCTGCGTATTTCAATTGCAATCCGGCGCCGGGTTTCAACTGAAACAGGGCCGTAATGGTGGCGCGGGACCGACCGGCTATCGTGTCCCCATGCTCGCCCTCGTTCGAATCGCGCTGAGCCGGCCCTACACGTTCATCGTCGCGGCGCTGTTGATGCTGATCATCGGCACGCTCTCGGCGCTGCGCATGCCCGTGGATATCTTCCCCGCCATCAACATCCCGATCGTCGGCGTGGCGTTTCAGTACCAGGGGCTGCCCCCCGACCAGATGGCCGGACGCGTCATCACGCCGTTCGAGCGGGCGCTGACCACGACCGTGAACGACATCGAGCACATCGAGGGCAGCTCCTATACGACCTTCGGGATCGTGAAGATCTTCTTCCATCCGACGGCCAACATCGCCACGGCGAACGCCCAGGTCACCGCGATTGCGCAGACCATGCTCAAGCAACTGCCGCCGGGATCGACGCCGCCGCTCATCGTCAACTACAGCGCGTCCACGGTCCCCATCATTCAGCTCGCGCTGTCCGGCAAAGGACTGACCGAGCAGGCCTTGGCCGATCTCGGGTTGAACTTCGTGCGCACGCGATTGGTCACGGTACAGGGCGCCGGCATCCCGTATCCGTTCGGCGGCAAGACGCCGCAGATCATGTACGACCTCGACCCGGCCGCCCTGCAAGCGCGCGGACTGACCGGACTCGACGTCGCCAATGCGCTCGCCGCGCAGAATCTCCTGACACCGGCGGGAACCGAGAAGATCGGCGACTTCGAATATACGGTCAACTTGAACAGCGCGCCGTCGAAGATTGCCGAGCTCGGCGACCTGCCGATCAAGAGCGTGGGCGGCGCCATGGTGTACATGCACGACGTCGCCCAGGTGCACAGCGGCAGCGCGGTACAGACCAACATCGTGCACGTCGACGGGAATCGCTCGGTGTTGCTCAGCGTGTTCAAGAACGGAGCGACGTCGACGCTGGATATCGTGAGCGGGATCAAGCACATGCTTCAGGTCCTGCGGCCGTCGCTGCCGGACGAGCTCGAGGTCAAACCGATCGGCGACCAGTCGCTGTTCGTGCGGGCCTCGATCCAGGGCGTGATCCGCGAGGGAGTCATCGCGGCCGCCCTGACCAGTCTCATGATCCTCTTGTTCCTGGGCAGCTGGCGCTCGACGCTGATCGTCACGACCTCGATTCCGCTGTCGATCTTGGGTGCGATCGCCGCGCTGTCGGCAATCGGGGAAACGCTCAACATCATGACGCTGGGCGGCCTCGCGCTCGCGGTCGGTATCCTCGTCGACGAGGCGACGGTGACGATCGAAAGCATCAATTACCACCTCGAGATGGGCAAGCCGGTCGAAACCGCGATTATCGATGGTGCAACGCAGATCGTCGTGCCGGCGTTCGTGTCCCTGCTCTGCATCTGCATCGTGTTCATCCCGATGTTCTTCCTGACCGGTGTCGCCCGCTTTCTGTTCGTGCCGATGGCCGAGAGCGTGATGTTCGCCATGGTGTTCTCGTTCCTGTTGTCGCGGACCCTCGTGCCGACGATGGCGAAGTATCTGCTGAGGGTCCATGTCCCGCACGCCGACGGAGAGGGGACGGAGCGGCCGTCCCGCAATCCGCTGGTGCGTTTCCAGCGCGGGTTCGAGGCGCGCTTCCTACAGTTGCGCGATGGATATCACGGCTTGCTCAAGCTCGCCATCGACCATCGGCTCGCGTTCGTCGGAGGATTCGTCGGCTTCGTGCTGCTCTCGTTCTTGTTGACGCCGTTTCTCGGCCGTAACTTCTTCCCCCAGGTCGACGGCGGTCAGATCATGCTGCACGTGCGCGGACCGATCGGGACGCGCATCGAGGAGACGGCGGCACGCTTCACCGAGGTGGAAAAGGCGATTCGCATGATCATTCCGCCGGCGGAAACCGGCGCCATCGTCGATAACATCGGCACCTATCTCTCCTCGATCAATACCATCTACAACAATACCGGTACGATCGGCGAATCGGACGGAGACATCCAAATTTCCCTGACCGAGGGGCACGCGCCCACCGCGCAATACGTCGAGCGCCTGCGCAACGAATTGCCGCGCCGCTTTCCGGGCATGACGTTCTCGTTCCTGCCGGCCGATATCGTGAGCCAGATCCTGAACTTCGGGGCGCCGGCACCGATCGACCTGCAGATCCGAGGCAACAATCTCGACGCGGACTTCGCCTATGCGAACCGGCTGCTCGCGCAGCTTCGGCACGTGCCGGGCGTGGCCGATGCGCGCATCCAGCAGTCGGCGCGGGCGCCGACGCTCGACGTGAACATCGATCGGACCCGCGCCCAATTCACGGGCGTGACCGCGGCCGACGTGACCAACAGCCTCGTCGTGAATCTCGCCGGATCGACCCAGGTGGCACCGACTTTCTGGCTCAATCCCCAGAACGGCGTGACCTATCCGATCGCGTTGCAGACCCCGCAGTACCGGATCGACACGCTGCCCGAACTGCAAAACCTGCCGATCAACGCCAAGGGCGCTCCCACCACGGTGCTCGGCGGCGTTGCCGACATCCGGCGCTCGCACGCCAATGCCGTGGTGTCCCAATACGACATCTCCTCGATGGTCCAAATCTACGCGACGGTGCAGGGGCGCGACCTCGGCGCCGTCTCGGCGGACATCCGGGACATCATTGCCAAGAACGACAAGGACAAGCCGAAAGGCGTCAGCGTCGCTCTGGTCGGCCAGACCGCGACCATGAACAGCGCTTATTCGGGCCTGCTGTTCGGCCTGTTGGGCGCGATCGTGCTGGTCTACCTGCTGATCGTGGTCAACTTCCAATCCTGGAGCGATCCCTTCGTCATCATCACAGCGCTGCCGGCGGCGCTTGCGGGCATCGTCTGGATGCTGTTTGCGACGCATACCACGCTGTCGGTGCCCGCGCTGACCGGCGCGATCATGTGCATGGGCGTGGCGACGGCCAACAGCGTGCTCGTGATCAGCTTCGCGCGCGAGAAGCTCGACGAACTCGGCGATGCCACGAAGGCCGCTCTCGAGGCGGGGTTCGTGCGCCTGCGTCCCGTGCTCATGACCGCGCTCGCGATGGTGATCGGCATGCTGCCGATGGCGCTCGGTTTGGGCGAAGGCGGCGAACAAAATGCGCCGCTCGGCCGCGCCGTCATCGGCGGGCTGATCCTCGCCACGGTGTCGACCCTGTTCTTCGTGCCGGTCGTCTTCAGCATCGTGCACCGCCACTTCAAGCGCCAGCCGGCCGCCGCCGCCGATCCTAGTCTAGGAGGAATCCATGTCCCCGCCTGATCCGACCCCCGGCCGCCCCAACCTGCGCGGCTTGCGCCTGGCGGGCGGTCTTTTTCTGATCCTCGTCGTCGCCGTCGCGACGTTCGGCTTGGTCTCGCGGGCCGCGCAGAACTCGCGCCTGCGCGAGCTCACGGAAGCGCAGGCCGTGCCGACCGTCGCCGTCGGCATTCCGAGCGGCGTCGAAAATCATGGCGGCCTGGAATTGCCGGGCCGTCTGCAGGCCTACATCCAGGCGCCGATTTATGCGCGCGTGCCGGGTTACCTCAAGTCCTGGAAGTACGACATCGGCGCGCGGGTGAAGGCGGGTGACGTGCTTGCCGAGATCGACACGCCGGATCTCGATCAACAGCTCATGCAGGCGCGCGCCGACTTGAACGTCGCCGAGGCGAATGCCCGGCTCTCGGAAATCACCGCCAAGCGCTGGCAGTCGCTGTCCGGCACCGATGCGGTGGCGAAGCAGGACGTCGACCAGCGCACGTTCACCTGGAACGCGAACATCGCCCAGGTCAAAGCCGCCCAAGCGAACGTCGATCGCCTGGTCGCCCAGCAGGGTTTCAAGCGCCTCGTCGCGCCGTTCGACGGCATCGTGACCGCCCGCGCCACCGACATCGGTGCGCTCATCAACGAGGGAGCGAGCGGCGGGGTGGCGCTGTTCGTAGTGTCCGAGACCCGGAAGCTGCGCGCCTACGTCAACGTACCGCAGAACGACGTGCCGAGCGTGCCGCCCGGGACCCCGGTGACGATCCGCGTGCCGGAGCACCCGGACACGACCTATACCGGCCGGGTGGAAGCATCGTCGCAGGCCGTCGATCCCACCAGCGGCACGACCCTGATGCAGATCGTCGTCGACAACCCGACCGGGGAGATGATGCCCGGAGACTATGCCAGCATTCACCTGCAGTCGGTGGGCGTGGCGAACGTGCTCAGCATCCCGTCGAGCGCGCTCATTTTCGATGCGCACGGACTGTCCGTCGCGACGGTCGGTGCCGATAATCGCGTGATCGTCAAACCGGTGTCGATCGAGCGCGATCTCGGCTCGGTGATCGAGATTTCCTCGGGTCTCGAGGCCACCGACCGCGTGATCCAGAATCCGCCCGACGGCATCGAAACCGGTGCGCTCGTGAACGTGCTCGCGAAGACCGCCGTCGGCGTGGCGCAGGCCAAACCGAAGAGCCGAGATCAACATGGCTGAGGTCGCGGCGCGAGTCAAGGGCGCCGCGGGCGTGCTCGGCATCGCCCTGGCGCTCGGCGCCTGTTCCTTCGCGCCGCCCTTGAAAGTGCCCGAGGTGACGGCAGGGGATGCGTACAAGGAACAGGGACCCTGGACCGCCGCGCAGCCGGCCGATCGATTGCCGCGCGACAGTTGGTGGACTCTGTACGACACCGAGGAAATCAACGAGCTCGAAGCGCGGCTCATCAGCGGCAATCCGACGCTGGCCGCGGCGCTCGCGAACTACGCGCAGGCCAAGGCGCAGAGCGATCAGGCGCGCGCGGGACTCTTTCCGACGCTCGGCGTCAATGCGAGCACCGCGCGGGACCGCGACTCCGTCCATACGCCGCTGATCGGACCCACCACACCGCGTTACTACGACGACAACGTGCTCAGCGGCAGCGTGAGCTACGAACTCGACTTGTGGGGACAGATCCGCAACGAGGTCGCGGCCGGGCGGGCCACTGCCGCCGCGTCCGCGGCCGATCTCGAGAATGCGCGCCTGTCGCTGCTCGCCGAGCTCGTCGACGACTACATTCAGCTGCGCAGCCTGGATCGCGATGCCGCGATCCTGGACGATACGGTCAAGGTCGACTCCAAGGCCTTGAGCCTCACGCAACAGCGCCATGCGGCGGGCATCTCCGCCGGCCTCGACGTGGCGCAGGCCGAGACCCAGCTGAATGCGGCCCGTTCACAGGCGGCACAGATTCTCGCGCAACGCGCGCTCGAGGAGCACGCGATCGCGGCACTGCTCGGCGTGTCGGCCTCGACGTTCTCGATCAAACCCGCGCTCGTCGTGGTCAAGCTGCCGACCATTCCCGTGGGTGTGCCCGCGACGCTCCTGCAGCGGCGGCCGGACATCGCCGGCGCCGAGCGGCGCATGATGGCGGCAAACGCGAACATCGGTGTGGCGCGAGCCGCGTATTTTCCCTCGATCACGCTCGGCGCCCAGGGCGGATTTCAGAGCACGTCGGTCTCCAATTGGTTGAGCTCGCCGAGCACGTTCTGGGCCCTCGGCCCGAACGCGCTGCTCAGCGTGTTCGACGGCGGGCTGCGCCGGGCCCAAGTGGCGCAGGCGCGTGCCGAGTTCGATGCCTCCGCGGCAAACTATCGGGGCACGGTCGTCACGGCATTCCAGCAGGTCGAGGACAGTCTCTCGAGCCTCAATCATTATCATGACGCCGCGCAGGAGGAGAAGGCGGCCGTCGACGCCGCGCAGCGCACGCTGGACCTCTCGATGGCGCTGTACGTCCAAGGTGCGGCGGACTATCTCACGGTCGTGACCTCGCAAACCGCGCTCTTGCAGGCGCAGATTCAGGAGCTCGATCTCGAGACGCTGCAGCTGCGCGCCAGTGTCGACCTCGTCCGGGCGCTCGGCGGGGGATGGGAGGATTCGCGGCGGGTGGCGGCGAGATAGGTCGTCGGCGCCGCGCGCGCCGACCGCCCCGGACTCACCCTCCCGCGAATCGATCGAGCAGCAGCGCGACCTCACGGTCGCAGACCAGCAAAGCCCGGTGACGCTCGCGGATGAAGCCCGCGGTGACCGCGCCGTCCAGCATCGCGATCAGGGCATCGTAATAGCCGTTGACGTTGAGCAGGCCACAGGGCTTGTCCTGAATCCCGAGCTGGGTCCAGGTCAGTGCCTCGAACAACTCGTCCCAGGTGCCATAGCCGCCGGGCAGGGCGATGAATCCATCCGACAGGTCCGCCATCATGGCCTTGCGTTCGTGCATCGAATGTACGATGCGCAATTCAGTCAGGCCCGGGTGCGCGACTTCGAGGTCGGCCAGCAGCTGTGGAATCACCCCGATGACGCGGCCGCCCGCCGCGAGGCAGGCATCCGCGACGACACCCATCAAGCCGACGCGACCGCCGCCGTACACGAGTTCCCAGCCGCGCTCGGCGAGCGAGCGTCCCATCTCCCGGGCTTGGTCTGCATAGATCGGATCGAGACCTGAGTTCGAGCCACAGAAAACGGTGATGCGTCGGGGCATCCGCCATTCTAAGAGGAACTCGTCAGTCCTTTCACTCGGGCGGAACCGTAGCGACTTAGAATTATGTCAAATGATGGGATGTGCGCGCATTTCCGCGTGATACGGTGCTCAAATGCTGCACAAAACCCTTGCATTTTCATGTTGCCTTCTCGTCGCGTCGACCGCGTGGTCGCAGGTCGTGTTGGTCCCCAACAGCCCGCAAATCGGTTCCGGGAATCCGGTGACGGCGGAGCCGCCGGTGCCTCGGCCGGCCGGCACGCCCTGCAAGGTGAGCCTGTTCAGCGAATTGGAATTCGCGAATTTCACCAACAAGACGTTTAAATACGCGCCGCCGGCGCATTGTCGCGGTCCCTGGGCCAAGGTCGTGTTCACCGCCGATTTCACCGTGACGGCCGGTAATCAGTTCGACCGGACGGCGGCATTCTATCTTGGGAATGCGAACCTCTATTACGGCACGACCGCGGAGCCCGGCGCGACATTCAGTCCGTCGTGGCACGTGGAGCGCGACGTCACGGACTTGACTGCGCTGTTCGAGGTCGCGCAGACCGGCGAAGCGGACCTTGGCAATTTCGTCGGCACCTCGGGCGGCGTGCTTTATAACGGTCTGATCTACGCGAACGCCGCTCTCGAGTTCTATCCGCTCGAGCACGGGACGCCCAAGCCGGACACGCCGGATCTCGTGATCCCGTTACCGGATGCCGCCGGCGGGGCGGCGACGCTCGATACCACGGCCAGCCTCCTCATGCAGACCGTGCAACTGCCGCGCAATACCGAACGCGTGCTGCTCGACGTGATCGCGCAAAGCCAGAGCGGCGACGAGTTCTGGTACACCTGCGTGCCGAACGATGTGGCTGCCGAGCTCGAATCGTGCGGAAACACGGGCTTTCGCGAGACGGAAATCGCGATCGACGGCAAGGCGGCCGGCGTCGCACCCGTCTACCCGTGGATTTACACCGGCGGCATCGATCCCTTCTTGTGGCAGCCGATCGTCGGCATACAGACGCTCGATTTCAAGCCTTACCGCGTGAATCTCACGCCGTTTGCGGGCCTGCTCGCGGATGGCAGGACTCACACGGTCTCCATCGGCGTGTATAACGCCGACAGCTATTTTCTCGCCACGGCCAACCTGTTGGTGTACGTCGATCCGCATGCGGAGCGCGTCACCGGGGCCGTAGAGCGCAATACGCTCGCCGCGGCGCCCTCGCCGGTCGTCAAGGAGAACCTCGAGACCGATGCGTCCGGCAACCTCTCGGGCTCCGTGACGGTCTCATCGGCCCGCAACTTCGTGGTCGAGGGGTACGTGGATACATCGCATGGCCGCGTCGAGACCACGGTCGAGACGGAGCTCGCGTTCGAGAATCGGCAGACCTTTTCGATCACTGCCAGCAACTACGTCCAGGACATCACCCAGTCGACGACGGTGAACACCGACACCACCGTCGATGACGGGCGGGCGCGGCACACGTTGCGGGCGTGGACGTCTTATCCGCTCGTCCTCAATTACGCCTACATCACGAATGCCAACGGCTCGGCGAAGCAGACGACGCAGGCCGAGCAGCACTATCTTCTGACCACGCAGAGCGCGGACGATCCCGCGGGCGAGCCGCTCGCGCGCATCGACAGCAAGGTCGAATCGACCGACACTCTCAACTTCGACGTGAACGGCAACTTCACCGGCAATACGGCGCAGTCGAGTTCGGCGCGGTATCGCGAGAAGGACCTCGAAGAGCGCTGTGACGGTCGGTCGCTCGAGGCCGTGGCCGGCCTTCTCACCTCGGTCGTCAATGACGTCGGCTGTCACTGGGGAGACCCGGCGGCCGATTGACGACGTCGCGCGTCGATCGTCGCGCTGACCGCTACTGCGGCGCCGGCGCGGCGGCGGGAATGCTCAGTGTGTACAGGAACCGCGGCGCGGTCCGCAGCGTCAGCGTCACGGGCCGGCACGGCAGGTCCGCCAGGCTGACCCGCGTCGTGGCACGAAAGTTCTGCTCGGCCGCATCGTTGGCTTGATTGTCCAGCACCTCCGCGTCGAGCGTGTTCCCGCTACCGTCCGGCGCCGACTGGCATTGACCCCATTGCACGGACAGTTGGTGATCGGCATTGGTCCCGCGATAGGCGACGGTGACGACGAGTTCATCGGTCAGCGTGTCCACGTAGACGCTCAGGAAGTTGTCAGCCTGAGCCACGGGTAATCGGGCGAGGGCGGTCACAACGACCCACGCCCATGCGGTTCGGCAACTCAGAGGAGTGACAGTCCGACGTCGACGTTGCCGCGCGTCGCGTTGGAATAGGGGCAGACCTGGTGGGCCGCTTCGATGAGCCGCTTGCCCGCAGCCGGTTCGACGCCCGGAAGTTTGATGGCAAGATCCGCCGTGATCCCGTATCCACCCTCGGAACGCGGTCCGAATCCCACGGTGGCGGTGACGGTGGCATCGGCGGGCACCTTGACGCCCTCCTTCGCCGAGACCGCCTTCATGGCTCCGAGGAAGCAAGCGGAATAGCCCGCCGCAAAGAGCTTTTCCGGATTGGCGCCCGGACCGCCCGGTCCACCGAGTTCCTTCGGGACGACGAGTTTGACGTCGACCGAACCGTCATCGGCGCGGGCCGCACCGTCGCGTCCGCCGGTCGCGGTGGCGCTGGTCTTGTAGATGACGTTGACTGGCATGTCCTGATTCCTAGGGGAGCGAGGCGCAGGACATTATAGCCGCGACCGGATCGGCCGATCCACCGATCAGGCGCTCGCGAGCGCGGTGCCCTGCGGGCCGGTCGCCGACAGTTCTTGCGACGCGTCAATCCGCAGCCACAACAAGGCGCCGAGAAACAGCAGCGCCGCCATCGGTACGAACGGGGCGTCGTAACTGCCGAAGCTCTGCACGAGATAGCCGTAGGCTACCGAGCCCAAGAAGCCCCCGACTTGCGCGGCGGTATTCATGAGTCCGACCATCGCACCGGCGTGCTTGCCCCCGACGTCGAGACACACGCCGAAGACGCCGGATTGTTGAAACGTGATCGCGCCATAGACGAGGGCGAGAAACACCACGGTCAGGAGTTGTCCACGGCAGAGCATCGCCGCGATCGTCAACACCCCCGCGAGCGACAACGCGGTGAAGCCAACGGTGCGGCGTCCGCGCTTCGCGCCCTGCCGGCGAACCAGCGCGTCACTGACCCAGCCGCCGGCGAGGTTCGCGAAGACCGCGACGACATAGGGCAGCGCCGACAACCAGAGGCCGGTCTCGCTGAACCCGCGGCCCTTGACGAGAAAGGTGTGAAACCAGGTCTGGAAAAAGTTGTACACGTAGACGTAACAGGCGGCCGTGGCCATCAACGCGAGCGCGCTCTGGGATCGGAAGGCGATGCTCCACGGAAAGCCTCGATGCGAATTTCCCGGCCGGTCGGCAGCCGTTGTCGGCGCGGGTTCCGCGACTTCGGCGTCTTGAGTCGGTGAGTCGCGAAACCACAGGGACCAGGCGAGCGCCCAGCCGACGCCGAGCAGCCCGAAGACGTAGAACGACGCCCGCCAGCCGTAGTGGCTCTGGATCGGCACGACGAGCAGCGGCGCCACGGCGCCGCCGATCTGGCCCGCCATCAGCAGCACACCGCACATCGTGGCGCGAAGTTCCGCGGGAAACCAGCGCGAGACGACGATCGATGCATTCGGAAAGGCGCCGGCCTCGCCGGCGCCGAACAGAAATCTCGTGATCAAGAGCGGGTAGTAACTCCGCATCGCACCGGTCAGCGCCGTGCAGGCCGACCACCACAAGACGATCCGCGTGAGCACCCGTCCGGCCCCGATCCGGTCACCGAGCAGACCGGTCGGAATCTCGAACAGGCCGTAGGCAATCGTGAACACGCCGGTGACCCAGCCCCATTGAATCGGACTGATCGAGAGTTCCCCCTGCATGCGCGGTCCCGCCACGGAAATGCAGACCCGATCGAGATACGTGATCCCGAACAGCAGCACGAGCAGGACGACGATGTGGTGGCGGCGGGTCGGGGGGCGCTGCATCACGGCATCTTACACAGGCCGAGATGGCGCGCAGGCCGAGATCGCGCGAGGCGACGTCTGCGCCCGGCTCAGGACGGGGTCTTGGTGTGCTGCCGGCGGACGGCGCGCTTCTTGGCAGACTTTTTCCGGGCCGTCTTCTTGGTCTTTTTCTTCGCCGACTTGCGCATCTTGACGAGCACGTCGATCAGTTCGTCGACCTCCTCGTGCCGCTTGGCGCCGCGTCTCATCCAGACCAGGGCATCGAGCAGGTTATCGACCGCATCGTTCTTCCGCTTCGCCATGGCCCATGCTAGGGGAATTGGGCGCGGGATCCAACTGCTTTCGTACCCCTCGACGGGTCATAAAATCGTAACAAAATCAGGCCCCCCGGAGTACGCTACCATGCGCCACCAGCGTCACTCGAGGACCCAAATCCGTGCCTAAAATTCCTCCCGGTGTGGGTCCCCAGCGTCCTCAGGTCGTGGTTCTGATCGGCGCGACCGGCGACCTCGCCCGCCGCAAACTCCTACCCGGCTTGTTTCATCTGTCGAGCGTGGGCTTCATCCCCGGATGCCGCATCGTCGGCGTCTCGCTCGACGAGCTGGACGATGCGGCATTTCGCTCGATCGCTCGAGAATCGATCGACGAATTCGCCCGCAAGGCCTCCGAGGCCGAACGGGCCAAGTTCGCCGAGAGCTTGAGCTACGTGCCGATCGGCGCGGGCCCCGCCGCGCTCAAGGCGGCCGTGCTCGCGGCCGAGACCCGATTCGATGGCCGGAGCGAACGCCTGCATTACCTCAGCGTGCCGCCGAACGCCGCGCTGGCCGCGGTGCGCATGCTCGCCGAGGCCTCTCTCGTCGAGGGCTCGCGCGTCATCATGGAGAAGCCGTTCGGCACCGACCTTGCGTCCGCCGTGAGCCTCAACGCGCGGTTGCACGAAGTGTTCGACGAGGAAAAGATTTTTCGCATCGACCACTATCTCGGCAAGGAGGCCGCCCAGAACATTCTCGCCTTCCGCTTCGCCAATGGGTTGTTCGAACCGATCTGGAACCGCAACTTCATCGACCACGTGCAGATCGACGTGCCCGAGAAGCTGGCGCTCGGCAAGCGCTCGGCCTTCTACGAGCAGACCGGCGCCTACCGAGACATGGTCGTGACCCATTTGTTGCAGATCTTGGGCTTCATGGCGATGGAGGCGCCCACCTCGCTCGAACCTCAGCCGATCATCGAAGAGAAGAACAAAGTGTTTCGCAGCATGTTGCCGATCCGTCCGGCCGACGTCGTGCGCGGGCAGTACGTGGGCTACCGGCAGGAGGAGGGCGTGTACCCGGATTCCGACACGGAGACCTTCATCGCATTGAAATGTTATATCGACAATTGGCGGTGGGCCGGCGTGCCGTTTTACCTTCGCACCGGCAAGCGGCTCGCCGAAGGGCAGCGCATCATCTCGATCGCCTTTCGCGAGCCGCCGAAGAGCATGTTTCCGGCCGGATCGGGCATCGGCTCCCAGGGCCCGGATCATCTGACCTTCGATCTCGCCGACGCGGCGAAGATGTCACTGTCTTTTTACGGCAAGCGCCCGGGTCCGGGCATGCGGCTCGACAAGCTCTCGATGCAGTTCGCAATGCACGACACCAGCCATGTCGGCGACGTGCTCGAGGCCTACGAGCGCTTGATTCTCGATGCGATGCGCGGGGATCACACCCTGTTCACGACCGCGGAAGGCATCGAGAGGCTGTGGGAGGTGTCCGCGCCGCTGCTCGAGGCGCCGCCGCCGGTGCGCTTCTACGATCCGGGGGCCTGGGGACCGAACGCGATTCATCAACTCATCGCGCCGCATGCCTGGCGCCTGCCGTTCGAGAGGGTCTGGCGGGATCCGAACAGCGTCGGGAGCTGAGCCTCGACTCAGCGCGTGCGCATGCCTTCGATGGCCGTGATCGCGGTGTACATGGCCGGCGTGATGTCGCTGCCCTCGTCCTGGGTGCGAAAATTGACGAGGGTGTGGCCCACGATGACGCAATACATGATCCCGATGGCCGGCGCGTCGCCGACCCTGCCGGTCCAGCGCACGCGAGCGGCCGGCTGCCCCGCGAGTGTTACGGTGTCGATCGCGCCGAGTGCGAAGCCCTCGCGTTTCTGTGCCACGCCCTTCACGAACTCGAGCAGGTAATGTTCGGTCGCCTCAACGCGCTGGTCGGCCGCAAGCCCGTCGAGCGAACTGCCCATGTCCACCGTCGAAATCTGCAACAAGGTGCCACCCGCCGTGCCCACCGGGCGTTTGATCCAGGCGGCCGTGAGTCCCCCGGCCTCCTGATTCGTCGCGGGCCCTTCGAAGCCCTCGGGCACCGTCAGGCTCACCGGTCCCACGTCGGCCGGCAGCGCGACGCCGCTGCAGACGAGCCACAGCAGCGCAATGGATCCTCTTCGGATCAAGATCCGGTGCCTGTCATGCGGCAAGAGGTTCTGCGGCGACGGCCGCCCTGCGTGTGAAGATGCCGATGGCAATCATGACGCCGATCAGTAATAGAGTCATCCCGAGCGCTTCCGCCACGGACGGCCACCGGCGGTGGACCAGCAACCCGAGGACCGTGGCGGACGCGGGCTCCAACGCGACCATCTGCGCACAGAGCGCCACCGGTACGCGCTGGGAAGCGTAGGTCCACGCCAGCGCGCCGCCGACGTTGGCAAAGACCGCCAAAACCGCTCCCCACAGCAGAAGCGGTCCCGCCGCCTGCCAGCTGAGACCCAGGCGCGGTATGGCGAACAGCCCCATCCACAGTCCGAACGGCACGAACATCAGCATCGCGAGACTCGCGCCGAGCATGATCATGGCGGTCCATACGCCGACTTCCATCCGAGGCCTCCGCGCGAGGGCGCTTTGATTGAGCAGACCAAACACGGTCCAGCACGCCACGGCCAGCAGTGCGAGTGGAATGCCGACGAGCAGCGACCGGGCCGTCCCAGCGTGACTATGCGGGTGGGCCTGCAACGAGTCGAGTTCGAAGAAGCCGCTGACGTTCACGAGCAGCAGCCCGATGGCCGAGAGCGACAACGGCAGCACGAGGGAAGCCCAGGACACCGTTCGCTGCCGCAAGTTACCGGTCACGGCGAGCACGACGGGCACGAGGCCCAAGAAGGCGGGCGCGATGACGGGCCCGGCAAAGACGGCTGCTCCCATGACCGCGAGGAAATAGCACGCATAACCGATGACTCCCAGCGAACCGGCGGCATACCAGTCGCCGCGCGCCAAACGCCGGACCGCCTCGGCATGGCGCCCCAGTAGCACGAGACTCATGACGCCGGAGAAGGCGAACTCGACGAGGGCGAAGTCGAACAGCGAATAGCGGCCGATCACGAACGGCACGATGAAGCCGAGCGACCAGGAGACCGTCGCCAGGATGGCCGCGACGACACCCAGCACCAGGGAAGGTTTCATGGCCGGACTATAACCAATTCGAGATCGTGGCTGTTATGCTGCGGCGGGTGATGACCCGAATCCTTCTGACCGTGGTGGTCGGTCTCGTCACCGGCAGGTCGGCCTGCGATGCCGCGCCGATGACGCTCGAGGATTGGCATCAGGATGTGCCGGGACGTGTCCACCGCATCGATCCCGACGCCTTGCCGCCGCCGTATGCCACCGCTTCCTCGGCCAACGCGCCGCGAGTGGTCCCGCGACCACAGAACGCGAGCTTGTCGGTGCCGCCGCATTTTCGAGTGGAGGTGTTTGCGAGCGGTTTGACGGGACCGCGGAAGCTGCTCGTGGCGCCCAACGGGGATATTTTCGTGAGCGAGACCGCCGCCGGCAGGATTTCGGTCCTGCATCCGAACCCGGACGGCACGGCCGCTGCCACGATTCGCACGTTCGCGGCGGGGCTGACGCTGCCCTTCGGTCTCGCGTTCTATCCCGATGCTGCGCGGCCGCGCTGGTTGTATGTCGCGGAAACGAATCG
>Ga0116229_10003270_pt1 | contig 26574 bp, 15 predicted proteins | sample S1TSphgellanicum_3_FD_87313 | JGI IMG/M metagenome (GOLD analysis project Ga0116229, IMG submission 87313) | Host-associated microbial communities from peat moss isolated from Minnesota, USA - S1T2_Fc - Sphagnum magellanicum MG | ecosystem: Host-associated > Plants > Peat moss > Unclassified... | reverse complement strand
ATGAAGATCATGAAGGTCTAGGATCACCACTTTTGTTTTCTTTGCTTGCTATAGATGGAGATAATGAAGGTCTTGGATCACCATGCTTGTTTTTACTTGGTTGCTATAGATTGGTATCATGAAGGTCAATGCAAAGATTGTTATTTGTTTAGGCCTTGTTTGTCATGTGTGTGTTTTGTTCAAGAACTTGAGTGATGGATTCTAGTATTCTTCACCTTCATCTTCTCCATCTCCTTCAGCAGATTCAGCACCCACCTCTTCATAATCCTTTTCTAGAGCTGCTAAATCTTCTCGTGCTTCAGAGAATTCACCTTCTTCCATACCTTCACCAACATACCAATGTACGAATGCTCGCTTGGCGTACATGAGGTCAAACTTGTGATCAAGGCGTGAGAAAACCTCAGCAACGCTGGTGGTGTTGGAAATCATGCACACTGCTCTTTGGACTTTGGCCAAGTCTCCACCAGGGACCACTGTGGGTGGTTGGTAATTGATTCCGCACTTGAAACCTGTAGGGCACCAATCCACAAATTGGATGGTTCGCTTGGTCTTGATGGTTCCTACTGAAGCATTCACATCTTTGGGCACCACATCTCCACGATACATGAGGCAACATGCCATGTATTTGCCATGGCGAGGATCACATTTGGCCATCATGCTAGATGGTTCGAACACACTGTTGCTAAGCTCTGACACTGAGAGCTGTTCATGGTATGCTTTCTCGGCAGAGATGACTGGCGCATATGAGGAGAGCATGAAATGGATGCGAGGATATGGCACTAGATTTGTTTGAAACTCTGTCAGATCAACATTCAAAGCTCCATCAAATCGAAGTGAAGCTGTGAGTGAAGATACAACCTGTAAGTACACACACAACTCATGAGAATCCCTAAACATAGTTCAATCATGAAGTTGGAACACCTGGTGAGAGACTGCAAATTTTTCATAAATCATGGAGAAGATGATGGCATGTGATCATGAAACCAACAATTTTGATCACACCTGTGTGATCAGACGGTTTAAGTTTGTGTAGGTGGGACGCTCAATATCCAAGTTTCGTCGACATATGTCATAGATTGCCTCATTGTCGAGCATGACTGCGACATCAGTGTGCTCAAGGAGTGAATGGGTGGATAAAACACTGTTGTATGGCTCTACAACTGCCCCAGACACTTGTGGGCTTGGGAAAATGCACATAGTTAGCTTTGATTTCTTTCCATAATCAACAGACAACCTCTCTAACAACAAGGAGCCTAGTCCAGAGCCCGTCCCACCACCAACTGCATGGAACACAAGAAAACCTTGTAGCCCAGTACAATTATCTGCTAGCTTTCGAATGCGATCTAGACACAAATCAACAATCTCCTTCCCAACTGCCACAGTGATGACATACAGAAAACAAAGAATTAGAAAAACCAAAGCTCATTTTCCAAAACAAAGTATGTGCACACATGATTGTCTTCCCACAAGTTTTTTTTACAAAACAGATTCAGGGGACATGAATTGGATTAGTTTTTGCAATGATACAAACAACAACAATTGCAGCAACAACTGTACTTGTGTAATGTCCACGTGCGAAATTGTTGGCAGCATCTTCTTTGCCACTAATGAGCTGCTCAGGATGAAACAATTGACGGTATGTGCCAGTGCGGCACTCGTCCACTACCGTTGGTTCCAAGTCCATGAACACACATCGTGGCACATGTTTTCCTGCACCTGTTTCGCTGAAAAATGTGTTGAATGCATCATCTCCACCTCCCACTGTCTTATCACTTGGCATTTGCCCATCCGGCTAGTATGGATTGTACATCAAATCACACATCCAGCAAAACCAGTGGTTAGAAAAATTGTTGCTCATACCGAATGACACAATTTTGTGTCTTCACATTTTTGATCCAAAATCTCAAGCATCCAAAAACACCCATAAGCACCTGAGAGCATCAAGGAACATCTGGAATCATGTCTCATTATTAGATCAGTGTTAACTGTTTGTAAAAAAATACTCAATCTTTCTTGTACAGAACTATTTCACAATCAAAAGACTTTGAAAAATCATGATTCTCCTATACCTGGACATGTCACAAATTTCAACATAACATGATTCTCCATGTACTTCTGGAACACACTATCACAATTTTCCTTCATGTGATTTCTTGATTGTGAATTATAAGCTCTTCTTGAGGCCCTGTTTATAATCCAGCTTTGATTCTTTCTGAAATTGGTCACTGCATTTTGGAAAAATGATGGGTATACCTGAATGCCATGTTCCAGGCAGAAAAGCTCCCAGCAAGCATTGCCAACTTGGATTCCTGCTTGGCCTATATGGATGGATAAGCACTCACGCATCTTGTGGCAAGTGAGGTCTTAACACAAAATCTTCTTCAAGAAATAGTTAGAGTACAAATCCTCACAGACTAAATCAATCAAGCCTGCGACAAGTTTACGTGGCTGAAAAACTTCAACTGTCAAATTCCACAGAAGAACGATGATGAAATCACATTCATGACAACTCTACTTGACACTGAAAGTCAGCAAACTCTTCTCAAAGAACACTAACAAAAAAACCCTTGACTACACATGATTTAGAAAACAAAATTCCCTACCTTGACAACAAGCAACATCAGCTTTCCAACAATTCCCAAAACCTACAAGAACTCAATCAATCAAAGACACAATTAAAGATTGAAAGATCCTGATTTGAAAACTCATGGATTGTTGAGCTTCAGTTTATATCTTTGGAAGATCTAAGAAAAACTTTAACTACGACAGTTGAAAACAAGAAAAATGTCGGGGGATCACTTGAAATTCACAAGCACCCCTGGTAAAAAGTTTCTCACACTAATCAAGATCTTGAATTGATGGAAGGAGATGATGATGATGGTTTGGGAAGTGCTTGTGGAATCTTGAAGCTCCTCTTAGAAAAGCTCACTTGCAGCAGAGCTTCAAAGTGTGTGATGCAATGATGCAGGAGAGGAGAGTAGAAAATGCAAAATGGACCACTGAGTCTGGTGGCCCTCTGGTGATGCTACAAATCTTTTGTCTAGAGCCGTTGGATTGTTCTTGGAAGTTAATTAAGCTGGTGAGGGGTAGTTAGGAGAGACTAAACTGTCATCATTTTCTTAACCTCCCACTAATCCCCCTTTTACTAGTAATTAGCTCTAATTAGGTCCAAATTGAAGTCCCACTTTGTATGATAGCCAAGGACACTTAGTAGATACTGAGTTGTGTGAATAGCAACTCTAACTCAGTATAGGGGAAGGGCAACATCCCAGGCTGTGTTCCTTTGTTCCTCTGTTTGAGGGCCTGCAAAGTTGGTGCAAGCTCTATATGCTGAAAAACAGAGGAAGACCCTCTAGTGCTGCCCTTCCCCTGCTTAATACATTGGCCTAATTTGGAAGGAAACATGCTGGAAGGACCTTACAGATTTGTAAGCTATCTCTCAGCTTGCTTGAAAGTTCTGCCTAGGAAAGTACCTGGAGATGGAAAACTTATGTCAATGTTTTATGTGTAGGGTAAAGCCCCATGGTGCTCAGGTTAGGTCCATAATTTTGGGAATATACCCCACCCTGGGGCTTTACCCATTGTAAAGCATGAGGCCAGTGTTGTCATGAACCTTAAGCATGCATTAAAGAAGCAGGGCTGATTTCCCTTTGCTAATATCAAGTGCAACTTTGAGGAATAACCAATTACATGTGTTTGGAATTGCTGTACATAGAGCTTCCAAAGTCAGTTCCTTGTCAATTTTGTGCAATTCATGTTAGTGAGTTCTTCCTTTTTCCAATCAGATAAACTTATTTTCACTGATATGAGCTTGTGACATCTTCAGCCCAAACTTTTCAACAGCTAGCTCAACTTTGAAACTGCTAGAGGTCAGTTAATTTCTGGCTGGAAACAGGACACAACTCTGAGTTTTGATACTGGCAGTCAGATCCAATTTCTGACAGAATCTGTGCCTGCAGAGAATCCATTCATCTAAATGTAACAGCACAATTGTCCAGGTGTTCATGGCCATTCTTCAATAAGTGAAAGGAAGCGAAGCAAGTGAGCGAGTCCAAAAGGACTTGTTGTCACTTTACACAATGCACATAACCAATCAAATCCAGAACAATATCTTTCAACCTGGAAGTACTGCCTTCCACATTTGCTCAGCTGAGTTCCATTCAATCTGGGTATCTCAAATCTCTTGAGCCCCAGGTGAATTTCAAGGTTTCTGGCTGGAACAATCATCTTGCTGTCAGTTTACCATCTTTCTATCCTATGATACTATTTCACATTTTGATCATCTTTTTGGTATTACACCCTATGGTCATTCATGGGGTTTCAAATAATCTGAATTCAAGACTGAATTGATCACCTTCCTTAGACCTTTAACTTCTCACTGCACTCACAACGATTGTCACCTGTTCTAAACAGAGGAGCAGAGCTGGGTCCAAGAGATGATGTCCTCACAGAGACATGGCAACATATACAAAATATAGAGTGTCTGCATGAGTCGGTTTCATACATCAGTGCCACTTACTCAGCAATTTGTGCAAACCTCTTTCTGATGGATTTCATAAAGATCTTGGAATCAACCAAGTCACTACATGCAACAATCCCACTAAGCAGATCTGCTATGCAAATGAATGCATTTTCTTGGAGATGCCTGACCTTCAGACTCAACTCACACAGTACTTGTAAAGAAACTGGTCATAGACAGTTGAAGGTGCTGCAGGGTCACAGTAAAATATTCAAAGAGGAGCAAGGGATTTGTGTCCTAATGCACCGGATCAAACATAAAAGGCAACTTGATCTCGTTACCGAGCACAAGCAATCATACATTGGCTTTCCATTGTTTTCAAAAGCTCTCTGGGTGTTCACCTACATATCACTCTCAACACTGCAAGGTGCAAAAAAATGTTGCCCTCTCTCCTACAAGTTTTGTCTCAACAATTCTGGGTGCAAAAATTTGCTACCTCTCCCAGAGTTGCTGGCACAACCCATTGGGAGAAATAGAAGAGAAAGATTACCTCAAACTGATAGGATGCAGGAAAACTCTATTCTCGGCATCAGGATTCCTTGCCCATCTACCCATTCGAGGCTCTTGTCCTGTAGCTGCAAGAAGGAAGCGACCTGAGTTTGCAAAAGCCAAGGAATTCACAAATCCTTTCACTGCCAAACCATGAAGTGCTCGAAGACTGCGGTTTGCATCCTCAAGTGCCCACAGCTGCACAGTTCCATCCCCAGCTCCAGATGCTGCCAGATCACTGCTACTGCAAACTGCTACTGCTCCTACCCAAGACTCTGCAGCTCCCCCTGCTGCTGCTAACCCATTTGCATTCTCTGTGGTATGATGTTGTACACCTGAACTACTTCCATGTGCATTCCGCATGATAGAAACTGGCTTCTTCCGTATTGTATTCCACAGAGCCACACAACCATCATCAGAACCTGAAAGAAACTCCCCATTGGATATGAAGCAGCAACTCTCCATGTGAGCTGCATGACCTCTGAACACAAGTTGGGATTCCTCTGGAATCTTCCAAAGCCGCAGTGTGCGGTCACGGCCTGCAGTAAGGACCCGTTCCTGTCGCAGACAATCAAGAGAGACAATTTCACTTTGGTGACCATACAATGTGTCAATGTAAGAACGTGTGTCCACACTCCATAGCTTGATAGTGCGGTCCAGAGAACCAGAGAAAAGCTGTTGGGTGCCTTTCCTAAACCCTAGACTTGTCACAGCTCCCCTGTGACCAGCAAAAGCCTGGAGATGTTGCCGAGTGCGAGTGTCCCAGATATGTACAGACCTATCCAATCCTCCTGATGCCAGATAGCGGCCATCTGAGCTAGTTGCTACTGCAAGAATGTGCCGACTTCCCTGCTGCTTCTTCTTGCTACCATTTGTTTTGGAAGGCTCTTGTTGGGAAGAAGGCCATTCGTACTTCTCACTCAAGCCTGTCTCGATGTTCCATTGTACCAATAGACCATCCTTGGATGCGGCAAACCCTGTGGAGTCGTCTTCAGAGATACATACCGCAGTCACGGCTTGGCGATGCTTTCGGCCTACTGGCCGTCCTTCCTGAAGAGTTGCTGGTGCAAGCACTCTGGCAGCCAGCTTGCGCTGTATTCGACCGCTCTCTTCAAGCTGTTCTTGCTGCAGTAAATCCGCAACCATGCTATCTCTGGCCCCTCTTCGCTGCTCCGCATCTTGATCCTCCTCCTTCTCCTCCTCATCATCCTCCTCAGCATCAGCAACCGATTGCCGAGTTCGATCCAAATACGCTTTAGCAAGACGTAAGCGCTTCTCATCAGCAGTTTCCAACTCTGCCGCGTCCTCACCTTCATCTGGGGAAGAAGGGATATCTGGAGCACCGTTATCGAACTCATCTTCCTCGCTCAGAAGTTCCTCGTCTCTCACAGGCTTCTTGAACGAAGACGACGCATCCTTGTTGTTTTTTCCACGCCCTCCTCCACCTACATATTCCTTCTCCCCTGTCTTTCTTTTCTTCTGGCTGCTGCCGTTGCTGGCTTGACGGGAGCTTCGCGGCTGCCCCCTCTTCCTCACCTTGGCCATGATTTCTCCCTTTCTCTCTTGTTTGACTATCTCATGAACCAAATCCTCGAGCACACTATCGGCAGCTTCTTCGCCATTGCCATGCCCACAATGCCCAACACAATTCGGGATCCATACCCGAAAACAAAGACGAAAGGGGCTAGTTCCCAACAGATTGCCGTTAGGGTTAGGGTTAGGGTTTAGGGCTCAAAGGGAGAGCGCGTGAGAAAAAAAAACTACGATCCCAGCGTCCTGTTCTTGTTCCCTTTGTAAAACCCTACCACAAGATTTGTAGTGTATGTGGAAGCCAATGCAGTGCGCTTGCAGAATCAGAACCCCCTTTAAACCCTAGTTTTGAGGAGTTTTATTCGGCCCTGCCCCCACAGGCACAGGCCCACAAAAATTCAAGGAAATTACAAGGGAGAGAAAAATACAAAAAATTGATGAAAATTTAGGAGCTTCTTGCTTAAAGTCAGTCCACCATTGCAAAGCAGGTATCCAATAATTGACAATATTTTTTTATCCTATTGGTGGAACATTATGCCTTTCCATTTTTGCAAAAAAAAAAAAAAAAAAGAGAAAAATATGACATGTTGTAAAAGGTCTCATTATGTAAGAGGTTCAAAGTCCAGAAAACCTATCAAATAAGTTAGTAGGTTATTTCAAAAATTCCATAAATTATTTTTAATTGTTAAAGAGGATTTTGAAAAATAAAATAATTATTTGACACCCAAATGTTGAACTTGAAAAGGTACTACAATATACTATTTTTAAAAATGAAAATTTTTAATTGATCTATATTTTTCTATTATTTATACACCTAACAATTTCACTTTTATGTGTAAGATTAAACAAACTGGTTTGTGCCCTTTTTAATTTATCCATATGAATCCTTATGTTTGGCCAAGATCAGTTTTTAGATGCAAATATAAAACCAATCTAAAGCTCCACATTAATCACCTATAATCGTTTGATACTACGAAACCATGTGGATACTTTGCATTATTTTGATTATTAAACCACTTGAATCACCCTTTGAAAGCCTTAGATTCTATCGCCTTGGGTCACAAACCCTAACCACTCCATTCTTTAATTTGACCTAATCCAAACCGCATGGGTCGCCTTTAAAGGATTTTAAGTTTTGGCCTTGGGTCACAAAACCAAAACCCATTGTTGTTAAATTGAGTAACTAGCAAATCAATATTCTTCATGGGTTGAACCTTGTATTAGGTTATTATTTTTCATGTAACTTTGTTAATTGTTGTTTTATTGTAAAATTGCCAAAGGTGAATGACAATGATTTTTAAAAAAATGAAAACAAGTTCAGTGTTTTCAAAAATCAATTTGGGTTGTTTTATATTTCACGTTTTTATCGTTGATTATTTCAATTTTTGATTTGCTTTACTTGGGTTTGTTAGTGTTATTGTTATTTGCGAGAACTACCAAAATTTAAGTGTGAATTGAAAGTTGATGTTAATAATTGTGTAACATGTGTAATTCCTGAAAGCACCCTTCATTTGAGAAAAATGGCTTGTGCATTTTGAATGCATGTCTTATTGAAAACCTCCATAAACATAATAGGTAGAACATTACAAACAAAAAAACAAGGGGGAATTTGATAACAAGGATAGTGAACATCTTGGTGTTGTGGAGTATGACTTGAAAGTCTTCAATTGTGAAGATCCAAAACATTATGTGATTTTTAAACTTTTAAGAATTTGATATTGCATTTATTGTTTTTTTACATTTTTGAATCTTATTACAAGTTTCTTACAAGTATGACCACATTGACCATGAGATAAGGGTTAGGGCCATGCAAAGAATCATCAATGGGGAAATCAATGGGAACTCATTTAGGTGATCCTCAATTTTAAAATCTAATTAATTTCAACATCATTTTTTCAATATCATGAACTTTAGTGTTTCAATGAGCATTTTACGTAGTGTCCAAGGCTTATTCATGAATGACTTCGGAGTTGAAAATGTTTATTTGAATTTATGTATTGTATTGTTATGATGACACATTTGGCAAACAATTTATGAATGGAAAAAATAAAACTAATGACGAGATTGTAACAAAACTGAAATATTTGTTATTCTAGATAGTAGTTGAATGATTGTCAAAGGCATAAAACCTTTGAGATGTGGTCAAAAATTGGTTCCACCCACTTTGATATAGAAATTGTCACAATGATGAAACCTATTGAATCCATAAGATTTCCGCATTCTAAGCCAAAACTAAAATTTGGCCATGAAAAATAACACAATGCTAGAAATACCAATGGAATTAAGTAGATGTTACATATTTTAAAAACTAAAAATGAATTTATGTTATTTTATGAATATTTCTTGAACTTTTGTGTGAATTCTCATGTCTTGTTAGGTGAAAAAATAGTCAAATGAAAAAAATTCAACACAATAGAATTATCTATAAAGTTGAACCCATCTTTAAAGTTGCATTGGGCCTTACTTTTCTCTTTCACCCCCTCTCTAGGCATGTGCTTAAAATCACCCCCTATTTGATATTTGATATCAACATTCCAAATTGGGTATGACAAGGCATTTAAAACCCTCCTCATTGGTTTATTAAATTAAAATTAGCATTAATGTGTGTGTTTTGCTTGAGCATTTGGGTGTCCTTATGAATCTTTACCATATCCATGCACATTCAACTACACTTTCTCAAACAACCTAAACACAAAACATTCTCACACACAACACACATCTACAAAAACACATACATAAATTAGGACAAAAACAACATACATCAAAAAAACAAAAACACAAGATTCACAAAAAATCTTGGAGAAAGTTGCATAGAAATCACAAAATTCTAGAATTTCATTGTTATAGAACCTCACAAACCTCACAACTTTATTTCAAATCATAAAAATACATAAACCTTCTCACAACTTTGCTCCATTTATTGCAAAAAAACACACACACACACACACACACACACACAAAGAGAAAAAACAAAACCCACTACCCCAAAATCACATGAACTTCAACATAGTACTCCAAATCTTAGTGCAAAAACCCTCATGAACCTCATGACTACTACTCCAAATCACAAAAACGCAACTTTTTTTTCAACCCAAGACATAACCTACTTTCAAGCTTCTTGTAAGCTTCTTTTAAATTTAGTGCCAATTTTTTTCAATGAAACCCTGCACACCAAATGTGGGCCTCTCACCCATGCAAAACAAATGTCTTTCACCCCTTCCTCTACATGCAATCTCATAAGAATTACATGCAACCTCACCAAAACCAAGACATAACCAAATTCCCATGACCTTGGGTTTCAAAGCAAAATTGGGTTTAGTCATGTGATTCTTTCATTCAGCAAAATCCCATTGCACATTTTGCCCAAACTTAAAGTTCAAATTTGTAATTTAGAGTATTTTATCAATAATTTCAACATTTAATATGAATGTCTAACTCCCTATGTTTGAATGACATTGTTGGATCATCCTCATAAATGTTCATGATATCAAGAAACAAATCGTCATTCTTGTAAAAAATGATATTTGAAAAAATTATGTTGCCATAAATATGGCCATCATTTGAGGTTTGAGAGAGGAAAAGTGGCAATTTTGAGCTTTGCAAAATTATATGCAAAAAAAACTTGCAAAGGGTGGGTTAAAAATTAAAGGTTAGAATTTTTGTTTTTGGTGGTTTGATGTGCCCCCTTTAATATTTCAATTGAATGATAACCCATGGAAGTGGGCTTCAAAATTTTACCATTTCAAGGTTGTTTCAAGTTGTTTTTTTAAACACAGAACCCTCATATTATAAGGATGCATTGTTTACACTTGAAGAGGGGAATCTGTGTTTGTATACAACCAATATCCCTAGAATTTTTTGAAAGAAGTACGAACCAATAGTAAGAATTTTTCTATATAAATGAAAAACCAACACAAAAGTTAAATCTACATTATAGTGGGACATTATACTCATGAAGGGAAGTTTGGGTTGTTTTTACACATTGTTTTTACATCTTGACTCCTAATGGCCAAAATGACTAAAGAAAAAACACAACATGTCCAAAAACCAATAATTTAGATTTTGCATGTCCATGAACACAATAGAAAAATTATGACAAGTTCAAAAACTCAAATTAATTTTTATGATCCATTAATGACAATAATTATTACCTACCAATATAATGTAATTATAAAGTTTTACACCATATTGTTAGATAATTAAAAATGATGTCAAGTTTGGAAGGTGACCTTTTCTTTCCTAGGGTTAACGTTTCAACTACTCAAATTACAAGTAACATGAATATTGAAACACACCAAGTACATAATACATACTAGCATGACTATGGGGGGATTTTGATTATTGTGTGTGTAACGAGAATTTTGAGAGGTCACTCTTTTCAATATTAGGTAAATAGTAGCTAAGTATGTAGAAAAGAAATTGGGGAGGCACCGAACACCTTTGCATGGCCCCTTGAACAGCATTGGAAATGGGTTTCCAAGTGTAAATTGTATATGCCTAGTTGATGGGTTTGTGTGTAATATGTTTTGTTATTACCTTGCATTTTGAATTGAATTTTTTCATACATGTGTTATGCATAGATGTCATTTCTATCTCAATCTAGTGTTTGAAGGTGTAGGAGGGATGTTTGACACTTCACAATATTGCCATGATGTTTTAGTCATTTGGCTCTTCTCACAACATTGGACTAGGTTTTGGTCAACAACCAATTGTTGAATCAATTATATACATCATTCAATTCCAAAGAAGGGGAAATTTATCAGCATAAATATAATTTTTTTAAAAACATGATAAATCTCAAGTAGTTATGTAACAATTGTTATGCAATTGGATAAAATGCCTAATGTTTTGCAAACACATCCTTACTTTTACATGTCTCAAAACCAAAGTTTTTCAAATTAACATGTCTTGTGTTCTTGGAATTTTGGGGCCAAAGTTCCAAAAACCAAGTTAAGTGCATATGTAAACATCATAACTTTAATGACCCCTTTGTGAATGATGATTGAGAAAACTACTGATGTGGTATGCACACAAAACCACTAGAATCCCACACAATTGCATGTAGCAAGTGGGAGGTAGGTGGGGTGGGGCCTAGGGGATCCAATTCCACAAGTGTTGTTTGCTTTATGTTTTGTGTACCTTGATTTGTTGTTGTTTGATGGGCCTCGAGTAACATTGCTTCTCTTGTTTATGACAACCTTCTATATTTGATTGATTTTTCAAAATATTTTGTGTGTTCAAGCTTGCATTGGGGAATGTCCTTCACTTGTGAGCTTTTACTCAACATAAAGCACATCTGCACACCTACTTAGTAACAAAGGTGTGGTCACACTTGATGCTAACATCACCTTAAAATCAACAAAGTGCCATAAATCACAATACCACAATTTCTAACATTACAAGTTACCTTCAACTTCCTAAACATCATTTCAACATATCCACACATGATATTAATTAGTGACTAACATGAAGTTATTTTTTGGAGTTTGCAATTTAATCGAAACTTACAAAGGTAAAATTTTCACCTTTTTCTTGCAAGAGAGAAAAAGAAATGATATTAGATAAGGATGCATGCTAAACATGGAGTTAATGTGTCATTTTTGAAATTTTAGTTAACACCAATGTGTGAGGCTATGAATTTACTTTTTCAAAGTCTTATTGTTAATTAACATTTTAGGTATGGACTAGTGACTAATTTTAAGATCCTTAACATAAGCCTAAGATTGAAAATAATAGAAGGTGTGGCCATACCTTTAGTAAGCTATTAAAGACCTCCTATAGGTGTAAAGTAGCCTCAAATATAGTAGGAAATGTCTCTAGGTGCTTTCCGTATTATGGAATCATCAAGCCCCTGCCCATTACGTTGGGTAAGGCAAGGGTGAGACCATTAGGGGTGGGTCCAACTTGTTAGGGCAAGCTAGGTGATACACCCAACATAATGGGCAAGGGTGAGACCATTCCCTGACATGAAGGTCTGTGGTGACAGATTCCACAATTCAAAAAGAAATCACATTCAACAAAAATTTTGGTCACTATTATGAGTTTACGATCATCACCAGAAGATTACGTCAAATAATGTGGGCAAGAAAATCACATAACATGCCACTCTAGACCTAAATGTTTTGAGAAACACTAGGTAGTACTTAAACCTCTTTCTTTTACACTTACAAATACATTTCTGCTTTAGGTTTTGTTTTTCCAGTGCAAACTGGAGAGGTGGTTCACTCACTTCCATCCAAGAAACAGAAAGCAATAGATGATATGACATACTATATACTAGAGAATGGGCAAGGCATGGCAAATTATGAAAGTTCTAAGGCCCATATTCTACAATTGGCTTATGTCACTTTTATTGTTGGCATAGGGCTAAGTATTCATTCCTTCATCTCACCACCACCATGCCCCTGGGGAGAGTTTGCCTTCATTTGCACTTAGCAAAGCAAATCAACTCTAAGAACTCCTAATAGGTTAGGACTAAATTGGTTTTAGTTGCATTTAAAACAATTCATCATGAGGACTTTCACTATAAAGCTTAAACATGTCAACCAACATTTGTTTAGGTGTCTTATGTTTAGTTTTCAATGTGTCTTCCAACTTTTAGCAATACCTACTACATGCACATGATTAAAGAGCCCATTTCTCCTATTTTTTCAAATGAAACAAAATTGATAGGTAGTCATTATCATTTTTTTAATCATTTTGCTTTATCTAACACAAGTGCATATTTTTACCTATCACAATTATAACTATTCCCTAGATTTTAGGTTATACTTAAATGATATTATGCTCTATAATTTGTCACAATAAATTATCAACATAAAGGTGGCTTATAATCAAGCTTTAAACAAATCATAATGTATCTATTGAAAAATTAAAACCACAATTATTTACAAATGTTTTAGTTTAACATTGGCAACCTTGGTGGTATAGGAAATCAAATAGATCCAATCCATTTTTAAAGCTGATTATGATTCGTTAAAAAAATAAAAAACTTTCACCTCTATATGCGGAGGAAGACCCACAATGCTTATTCAAACATTTAAAGTACTAAAAATACATGGGTCATTTCTAACCCTTTATTTTTTAAATCCATGGGAGAAGAACCTGCAACATTTTTTCAAAAACCTTAAAATATTAAGATCTGTGAATCATTTTAAACCTTTTACTTTTTTAATCCTAGGCTTTTCATCATGGGAGAGGGATGATATTATGTATGACATCCAATCCACTTTCATTGATATCCTATTAGTGTATGTGTTGGTTCACCTTGGCTTTCTTCCTACTAACATCCTTCTTGACCTTACATGTTGGTTAACAAACCAACCATCCTAGTGGACAAGTGACTTGGCTACATATTTTTATAAAAAAATGACCACTTGTTTCTATATACCTACTTGTTTCATTATTTCATTAGTTCATTTTCATTACACATATTAGTGTATAAATTTTATTTTATTTTTTATAAAAAAATCATACTTAGGATAGCCTTCAGGAGGCAGTCTTACTTTCCTCATGTTAGTGGCCTTCAACCACCCAGGTTTTAGCACTGTGGCAAGAAGGTACCTACCATCCTACTCAATTTTTCATTCAACAACAAATTGTCCCCAATGGCTACTTTCATCCATTGTATTTAGTTGTTGCCTTTTTGTATTTGCACCTTTAAAACTGTTGCAGTTACTGTCCAATTTATTCAAACTAAATAGTAGAAAATACACTAAGAAAATATTGAGAAATATAATCTTCTACATGAAATATATATGTACTTTCCATTCAAAGAAAAGACAAAAATACAATCCAAAAAGAAAGAAAACATCACAACTTTCCATTGTACTCTAAAGAAAATATATATATTTTCAACTTGTGCAAGGACATTACCTTGTCCCTATGATGCACCAAGTCCAACAACTTTTTTTTATTTTCTTAAGACAAATGTATCTCACATCAAAATTAGAATTCAATACAATGAAATTATCTCTCACACCACAAGGTCCCTACACTCATATAACCCACAAAGGGCATCTCATCTTTTCTTGTAATCTAGGCCTTTATTCAAATATCTTTCACAAACCCTTATCTAATTGTAATCTAATTATCAACTAACTTACCTTCAAGGACTAATTACCAAATAGCTTCATCTCATAGTGAATAGAAGATGGTAAATGTAAACTTGCCACTAGTAACTAAGATACTAAGATGCTTGCTAGGCTAATTAGATTAGAAAATTTGTTCCCCTAATAATGGGCATCAACAAATAAGGCAAAAATTTTGTTGCCTTTGACTTAAAATTTCCTTCTAACTTTTGATGATAATATGAGATTAACCCTAAATGATACTATTCCAATAGATGTCCAACGGCACATTGTAATACCTACATTATAAGTAGGTCCAAAACTTATCAACCATCATATAAGTATTTAAACCAAGGGTGGTTTGCAAAATTTAATACCTTCATTTTTGTAAACTCTAATTGCAAGTTGCATAATGGCAAGATGAGTGGAATATTTTGATTTTTCTAATTTTAAGTTAGAAAACGGTAGGATGGCTAAGGAATTGCTATACCGCTTTAAATTTGTCTTCAAAGGCTACGTCTTTGCTTATGAAATCTCTCCACTCAATGGAAAAATGAGAAAATTATGACCCCCCAAATTGGTCGGACTCATAACTTGGCAATTTTAGGATTTCTTTTGGAAGTTTCAAAAACACATTAAGTGAAAGTATGGTGCAATGGACCAATTTTAACAAATGAGAAATCCACACATGAGAACACAAATTTTGCAATCCCTTTGTTAGCCCTCTCACTATTCCAACTCTAGTGTTATAATCATGTTTGAAAGTGCATGCCTTCTTTTTAAATGATTCAATCACCTTGATCTATAACTTTTTTTCCCTATATAAGTTTATTACAATAGTTATTGTGAACTTTTTTTTCACTTCCTTCATTCATGTTATTTTCAAAATTATAATTATGTTTTAATAAGAAAATTACTAAATTTATTCATTGCACCTTAGCCTTAATTGAATGAGATCATTGGTTTCACATCATTCTTCATATTGATAATGTACATATTATTCTTAGATTTTTTTTTTCTAACTTTTCATTTTTATGTCCATTATGAATTTTCTAAGATATTTTGCTTTAAAGCATACATGTCAAAAAATAAAATCGAACTTTTATTTTTGCATGTAATTATAATATGTTTAATCAATTCATGTGGTTTTTCTAATTATTAAATTTCCAAAGGGAAACAAAGTCCACATTCTTATTTGTAATTTGTAATAGAACAAGTTACATATTTAAGAGTCCAAAGATATAAAGTAAACTATTTTAATTGAAAAAAAAAATTATACGTTAATTACACATATAAATTATCGCACATTTGTCCAAATTGTAAAAAAATCAATACAATTGTTCAAGAGCCTTTGATTACATTTCATCACTTGTCGAAAATAACGACTATAATGTTCAATTTGGACTAGTGCACCATGCTTTACCCAAATGTCATTTTGATATAATTTTCATGGAGATATACAAAACATGTTGTAGGGTAGAAAATAGTTATTCTTCCTAACTCCAAGCTATGGTGATTCTTATGAGATCATGCTAACTTGTGGTTCTTTAGTGCATCATTTTGGTTCCAAATTACACTAATCACATTCTTTTCTTTGTTTGCACAATTTACATGTTTGTGAAATCATTTTTGAAACTCATTTAATTTCATTTTAAAGGTCCCATGCTTTTTTTTTTCTTAAGAGTGAAAGAATGTGCCCTAAATTTGCTTTGATTGTCAAACTAGGAATCAATGGGGTTTTTTTTTACCATTGATACCAATTGAAAAATCTAGAGATGTGTTGTTTTATGTTTAGGATAATGTTTTGTTTCAGAATAAGTTGATATTTCTGGCAATATCCTGTAAAAAAAATCATTTGTTCCACCAAATGTATGAAAATATTTATTAACAATTGGGCAAGAGAAGGAGGTGTTAATTACTTTGGTGCAGAAAATTGAGTTCTGCAAATTTTGATGAAAATTCAAAAAGCTAAAACCAAATTCACATGAGCTTTCATTTGAACAAAAAAATTTGAGATGAAGATGGTATTGAAGCCAAATTTGTATTTGAAAAGGACTGAAGTAGTTACAAAGAGTCTACTTCGACTTCATTATAGAGTATAGTGGCTTAAGGGATATTGGCCCTTTAGGTGATCGGTCTATTTTTATATGAGGATTTTTGAAAGATGATATTTTGGCTTGTGTTGAAACTTGAAATTAGTCATAGAGTTATAATAGCTCGAAGGATTTTGGTTTCTTTGGGAGGATATTTTTTTGAAGATTATATTTTGGCATGATGAAATGTTTGAGTTTCCATAATTCTTCTTTTGCCTTAAACCCTAAACCCCTAAGCCTGGGCTTCTTTAATGTAAATGGCAAGGTCACAGTATGACACACCCCTTGTTTCATAGTTTCCCCAAGTAATAATGATCCGACTTTAGAGGGGCCCAAAATGCAGACTGAAGATTTTATATTTAGGCAGGTTGTTTTTGGCGATGAGTATTTTGTTGGAGTTTGCAGAGTAGACTGCATTTGAAAGCTTTTTTTTTTGGCAATGTCATTTTTTTCTCAAAGGTTCTTTGTTAGGAGTCCCAAAGGCACTTCCTGGTCATATGTATTATACCTATGACTGATCATTGGCATATTTTTCCAAAATAATTAATTTTTTGAAAAAAAAAATGGGGTCCAAAGACCTCAATATGAATATTTTAAGATTTAAATAGTAGACAAATAAAATTATTATAAGGCTCCTTATAGTTTTCCAATGCAACCGTGGTAACCCAATATTTTGAAATGCTACCTTTACTAATAAGTTTAGCCTTCAATTCCTTGTTTTCAATTCAGCAGTTTGAGTTCAGATTGTTTTTCCTGACTCCACTTCTTCAAAATCAATTAATGCCAAACATGAGTAGTAGATGTGGTATTGGGTGTTTATATGTAATAAAGGCTAAAACATAAATTGAAATCAATAGCCGATTTCTTCCCTCTACATGGAAGGATTGTACACCCACATGACTTGACCAACCAACACACCATCCAAAAAATCCAAGCCACATGTGGTGTGTTTTCTTTTCCAAGTTTCTCTTGAAATTTTTGTAGGATTTAAAAAGAAGCACCAAAAGAGAAGAAGATGAAAATGAACAAGAGAAGAAGAAGAGAAGTGAAGTGAAGTGAATTTTTGAAGAAGTAAGATAACTTCTTCTTTTTCACTTCTCTTTTCCTCTCATTCTTTTTATTCATCTTTTTTTATAATTGTTTTTCAACAAAGCTACTCACCACCATGTCCTATTTTTTTAAAAAAAATCTTGTGTTATTGCAAGGAGTCAAGCTCCTTGTCACACATTCTTTAATTATTTTTAAAATAAAATAAAATTATAAGAAAAATATTATTTCTTCCTTTCTTCCTTATTTTGATTTTAAGTCACTTCTTGAGCCTTTGCCCTTGTCCTCGATCTTTTTCATTGGACTATTGCGAGAGGTGAGTTCTTTTTCCCCTTCCATGTACCTTATCTCAACAACTCCTAGTGCATCACCATAAGGTTACCAACAAAACACTCGTCCTACTTACCACCCTATTCACAACACTAAGAGATCTTCAATCAACTAACCAACAAAATGAGTTTTATAGGAGTTCTAGAGTTGTTTCATATTTACCAATTTGTGCTTGAAACCTTATGAAAAATATATAAAAGTAAAAGAGATGTATAATTATCTTGAGTGTTAAGATAGTTGTTAACACCCATTGTAGACTAAATTGTTTACATAACAAAACAAAATTATTATGTCGATAGTTTCATCTATAACTCAAAGGAGATCATGTTTTGAACATCATTGATTTTAGAAGTGTCCCCTTGAACTTCCCCAAACTCCCCTATTCAAACATGACCTATTTAAACCCTAAACCTATTTAAAACTAAGTTTTAAACTTTCTCAACTCTTCAAATGAAAGTTATCTAGTTCAAATGCCTTTTGGCATCATAATAAGATAAGCAAATGAGATAAGTGGTTGATTTGCAAATGGTGGTATCAAAGTTAAATGGAGCATGATCCCCTCTTATCATTGGTTCGATTGAAATTAGTGTTGATCAAAATAAGTGATGATTTCAAAGACATAACGAAATGTTTGACACCTCCTATTGCCAAAACAAAGACTGCCCTAAAGTAAAAGAATATAATCTTCACTTGGGACTCAAGTAGACCAAATCACAATGCATGGTACCTTCACCTTTGAGAGAGAGAGAGGCCCTCTTAATTAGAGGAGATATATTTAACCTTGCAAATACATTTAAATAAGGATGGTACATTCATAATGTTTAGAAGCAACCAAAAAAAATTAGGGTTTTCAAGGGAGGACCCAGCCTTTGGCAAGTGTTAGTTTTTCCATTTTTCACTAGAAGGGTCATTTTTTTCAAAAATATGAAAATAAAATATACCATCAGTTGAGAGGCTTGTTTTCTTTTGGGGAAGATGGCTTTTGAAGGGTTCAAAATAAACCCCTGTGTTTTGGGTGATGGCAGTCTGGTGGAGGCATAAGGTCCGACCGCACTTAGGGGCCACTTGTCCCTAGAGAAAGGAAGCCTGGTAAGCTGGGTAGAGAGATCCACTCAAGTACCTTGGCAGCTTGGACACTAAAGGTGCATTCACACTTGGTGTTAAGGACTCTAGTGTTGAGTCCCCTAACACCATACTAGTCATTTAGGACTTATACCTACTTACCCATGAACATTTTATGTTAAGTTAACATTCACTTAACATGAAGCTATCGACCATTTAACATTGGGTGCCACCTAGATCTTTATTCAACACTGACTTAACATCAAGTGTGAATGCACGATAAGTATATTATTTGTAGAAATATTGAAATTTTCAACAAATTTTTTTCCTAGGAATTTTTTTTTGGTGAAATAAAATAGGGAATTATTTGGGAAATTGATATTTTTCTGCACATGAAAATTGAAATCTTCAAAAAGAAAGAATTAATTGTTCTTCAAACATGTGTTGAAACTGTCTCTGTACAAATGAATGATATTCAAGTTTGATTAATTCTTCAACTCTCTGTTGAGAGGTTCACTAATTTATGGTCCACTGACAAGACATACCCCCAAGATCCAATGGTGAGATTGAGTTCAGTTTTGATAATGTATATTGTGATGAGATTCATATATAATTCAGCATTATACTAAATAATGGTTCCTGAGATCCCCTTGGGTCCACCTTATTGCAATTTGAGCCCCTGTAATTCAGTAGTACCTAAGCTGGTTCAGCAGCAAGGTGCACAATAATAATAATTTTTTGACAATAAAAATAAAAATAATGTATAATTTGACATTATACTATAAATTGAAGCTATTCTACTTGAGAGCTTCATTCAAATTTTTTGCATGGCAGGCAACAGATTTTTCAGAATTTTTGGCATTTCCAAAAAGAATTAATTAGTACCTAACAAGCCACCTAACAAGCCAAGGTACTAGTGTATAGTTCTTTAAAAAATCTATCAAAGTTGTTTTAGTGATAAAATGCAATCTTCCCAATGGGGTCCAGGGTCTACCATATTATGCAATTTGACAAGTAAGGTGCATGATTCTTGGGGAGTGCAAGACTCAAGTTGGTGGGTCGCCATAATTTCTTCAACAAAAACCATCCCAAGGTTTGTGGACCCACAACAATGAAAAGTCTTGGCGAATTGAACATTTTCTGTGTTGTTGTCGAGGAAATGGTGTGCCCGACAAGGCTGATTCTGCTACTTGGGCATACATACATACATACAATTAGACACATTTATTCGTGGAAATGACAAGAGTGAAAAAAAAAAAAGAAAGTCCAATTCCAATCTTTTCAGCAAAGTCTCTTTCTCTCTTTAAAGGTGAGAAATTGTTCCCAAAACAACATATTGAACAAAAACATCCCCTTGATCCCAAGCCTCCTCCATTGCAAAGACTTTGAATGCATGTCACCAACAAAAATATCTCAAAAGAAAGTGAACTCAAATTTAAATTCTTACTTCACCTACAACCTCAAGCACATCAAGAACTTAATTCAAAAGGAACTGCAGTTTTGAGAAATAGAGAAAGAGTGGCCAAAAGGGTGAAAATTTCAGAAACTTGAAATACACATGGGGAATATTCAATGTTGTTAAGACAAGCAAGATTACAAAATGATCTCAATTAAGTTGGCAAAGTTACTAGGTTCGGTTTACTTGCAAAATCCAGCTTAATTACAAATGAATAACTTGCATCGAGAAGTCACTCCTTGATGTTATAGCACCCAACCAACATTTGAACATTATTTCATAGGCTTAAGCAAACCTCTAACCACCACTTCAACATTCAATAGATCCCCATGGAAAAAGTAGATAGTGATCAAACACTGGTGATGTGTTTCTTATGTGTTAATTTGGTTATGAACTAAATATGGAATAACACTTGACACTTAACGATTCAACCCTCAGCACTTAGCAACTCAACATCAAGCACTCAACAATTTAGCACTAAACATCCATCAACTTAGCTTTAGCATTCATCACTCAAGAATTTAGCAATTTAGCAATCAATAGTCAACAACTTATTAATCTAGGATCCAATAATCAACAATTTAACATTCAACAAATCATGCAAATCAACACTTAGTAACAAAACAAAATTAACACTCAATAACAAAAAAAAAAAAAAACTTTGCCACTTCTTTGATATTTGAAACTACAATTGGGTTTGCAACAAGTACTACAATGAACAACAAGAGGTTGAAAGCTAAGTGGAATGATAAGTGTAGAAATGACTATAAAACAATGAAGTTATGAGCAACATCTCACAACATCTTTACAATTGTGGTATGGTTTGTCCAAAATTGTATTACAAGATTCCTCATGCACTTAAGTAGGGCATTCGAATGTTTAGCTCACTTCCATGTAATTTAAAAGGTATCTTTCATGGTGTCCAATAATATTCATCTCCATATGGCTTTATGAATGTTATGTTTATCCACACCCAAATTTTTTGCAACACCTCTATTGCATACACACAATGTTTTTAGTAACAATTAAACTAAACTTCTTTTGACATGTTATGTGGTCCCTAACTTCATGTTTGATAGTACTTCATGATCACAAATTGTAAATTAGAAGATAATTAAAAAATATGTTGTTAAACAATGAATGGGAATGGCTTTGTCAAGCACAATGTTTTGGGCATTGGAGTTTCAATCTTTGACAAACTTACTAATAAACAATGTAATCATCCTAGACAAATATTTCGTGACCGTTTGGAATTGGGTTTTGTAATAAATAAGAGGTGGAAGGTAGCAACTTGTAAGTTTTGAATTTCATCTTATGCTATCATTATTGTTTTGCACATTTAACATGTCTTCACCTATTCCCTCGTGTGTGCCTTTCTTTTCTCACCATACCAAGTTTGATAATGTTGAATCCTTTTTTTAGCCATCTTGTCCATTTGCTTCCCCATCCGAATCTTATTTTTTAGTATCATTTTGCAATGAACCATGGTAAGGACAATTATTAACCTACAACCAAATCAACCAAATAATGCATATCAAAACTTCACTTTCGATGTATGACATTGCAAAAATGAGCTTGGAACACATGAACTTCAATCAAACCTACAACCTTGAATAAATCATGATTTATTAATATTTTGGCAAGTAATTAAAGTTCATGCAAATTCTATTATGATTTTTGATCTTTAGCTGTAATGGTGATCCTTCATCGTCACCAACATGAAAAAAAACACATTTTGTGCATCCAATACATCGTTGAATGAATTTTCTGTAGATCTTTGAATGCCTCTTATAATGATCCTTCTTCATATGCAATAGAAATGGGTTTTAATGAACTTTTAAAAGGTGTATAATAAATTCCAAATTGGAATCATTGTTCTCAACTTGCAAGGACCCTAGTTGTCAAGGACACAAAAAACCTCAAGAACAAAGGCTAAAACAAAGGTTTAAATCTAACTTTCCAACAAGGAAACAAGGAAACAAAATAAGATTATGTGATTCCAAAACAAAAACACAAAAACTACGAATAAGAACATGAGATGTGCAAGACAAGTGTGACAATAGATTTTTATTATGTTAACATATGTAAACATGAACATGGAAAGAACATGACAAGGTTATGGTGCAAGATCGTGTTGAAGACTGGTGTTGAACAAATTGAAGGAAATGAAAGGTTTCACTTCTATTTTTACCCCTTTGGACACTTAACTCAAGGGTTGATAATCAATGTAAATATATATGTAACCCTATATATATTCAATAGGTATTATATATTTAAAATTTATTATTTATGTTAAAATATTGAGGTAAATAGGCTACACTAATTAACCTACAAGTACACAAACATCCTAAGGTAATTACTAGTTTAAATTAAATAATAATATTAAAATCATATTTTCATTATGTAATAATAATTATAAAAAATCTTATAATCATCTTTGAAGTGCAAAAGAAAAGGAATAATGAAAAATCAACGAGAAAAATAAGGAAAATAAGCTTTCCAAGTTGTAAAACGTTTTTTTGTTTTTTTTGTAAACCCCTCCTATTTTCAAACTTCATGACTTTCTTTTTTTTTATTCATTTTAAATGATTTAAAGTGCTATAGGAGAGCCACCTGAAGTTCTACAAATCATGATGGAACTCTAATAGCAAAAAAAACAACATAGAAGGAACTTTTTGGATGTTTAAAAACTGGCCTTTGTAGTGTTCAATGTTTTTTAATAAAAATTCTTGACCCCTTTTACTTTGGGGGGGATAAATTTCTCATTTCTAATATGTTTTCAATGATTCTTAATGTGTTAGATGCGCTAAAAAGAGGGTTTCAAATTTTGTTTAAACACCAGAAGCAACATAGCCCTCCCTTAGCTAATATACTCCAATATAGTAGTTGCATCTAATGTGCAACTAAGTTGGTTCATGAAGTTTGCAGTGGAATTTTTATCCCATATCCTTTCGATTCCAATTCTATTTAGTTCAGTATATAACTAGGAAAAATAACTATGTAACAACCAAATACCAAGTGACATTGGGGATGGGTTAAACTTAAAAATAAAACCAGATTATTTTAAACCTACTTATATAGCTTAAACGTAGTTATTTTCAACCTACTTACATACCTAAATAAACCTACCTACCTAATAGGATTTAATAATTACCTACCTAGGCACCATGTGTAACATCTTATTAACCATAAATTGGACAACTAAGATTTCATTAATTAATATTTAAATTTTTTTTAAAAGGTGGGCCTTGATTGCCACGTGTCACCATATAATTGCTATAAAAATGAACACATGTCAAATGGTCAATGAACGTTCCATGGTGTGTCATGTGTCATCATTCTAGTGGCAAAATTTTTAGTGATTGAGATTAATCCAATGAATTTTTAATTTTGAAAACACAAAAATAATTAAATAATGACACATGTCCACAAGCTAGTTGTCCAATTTTTAGACACATGTCATATTTTGATCGATTACATTATAGTTATAGGGAGAATTGCACATAAAACGCAACTACATTTGAATTGGTATGTATGGATGAACATGTATATTAACACTGTATATACATATTGCACACGTAATGTCACATGCAATTGAATGTCATGTGTAATTTGTCTTAGGCAACTACACAAATTTGCAATTACATGTCTCACGTGCAACTGAATTTTTGTTACAAACGATAGTTACAAAACCCAAAATTTCTATTAGTGAATGGCCTTGTTGTCTAGATCTGTTATTATTGAAGCCAAACCTAGTCGTTGATTTTGAAGCTAGGTTATTCCTTTTGATGTTCATCAACCTTTTCCTTATATCACTTTTGTGTTTATTTAAAATTAAATACAAGTTGGGTTTGAACATTTACTAGCTAAATGGCTTGATCTTCAATTGCTAGATTCATGACTTTGTGCACAACTTGAATGTCAAACTTGGGGTGTAAACCATGATTTACAAATAAAGGTATTTGTTGGGTTAATGAATGCATTTTGTTGTTTTAGGCAAATTTTTCCATTGTCAAAAGTTCTAACCAATTATATATCTTGATGATAATTGGTTATGCACCATAAATGCTACCCCAAAACTTGATTGATTCGTTTTATTGGCTCATCCATCTAGGGGTGGAAAACTAATGACAATTTCACCTTCACACTTAAAAGTTTAAAAAGTTGCTTCCAAAACTTGGACACAAACTGAGGCCCATGATCAAAAATGATATCTTCAAGAAGACCATGATATTGAAAAACATGATCAAAGAATAATTTGGTTGTTATTTCATCAGTTATTGTTTTGGTACACGGAATGAAATGAACCATCTTCGTCAAATGGTCCACCACCACCAAGATGGAGTCATAAGAATTAAAAGGTGAGAGGTTTGTAATGAAATCTTTAGAAATTGAAGACCATATGGATGTAGGGATCAGTAATGGTTGAAGGAGATCATGAAGGTAATAACAAAGATTCTTTGTTTGAGCACAAACATCACAAGATTTGATAAACTCCTTCACATACTTCTAAAGTTGTGGCCACTAATAATCTCAAAACATTAGCTCTATGGTCTTGTTGAATCCAAAATGGCATGTAGCCAAAACATCGTGCCTAGCTAAAAAAACTTGAAGTCGCGTAAGGCCATGAGGAACATACAAAATACCATCACAATAAAGTAAACCATTTTGAAACTTGAACTTAACATGATCACTAAAAAAATCCTAGACTTGGTGATGACTCCTTGATTGGCTTTGGATGTTAATAACAAGAGGGTCTTTTTTCAAATCTTCATGAATTTGACAAAAAAAGGTTATGTCATTAGGAATTACTAACAACATTTGAAGTTGAAAATGTTCAGGTTTGAAAATGACATCACATTGTTACTTGTAGGCTACATTTCCCTCCTAAGGCGGAAGGTACGAACGATAAGACAACGCATTAGGTTTTCCTTACTAACACTCAAGGTGATATGTGATGACAAATTGGAATTGAAACCAGGACAATGCCCACCAAGCTTGGTGTCGATTCAAAACACTTGTCATGAAATATTGCAAATTTTTATAATTTGGATACATAGTGATTTCATGTTGAACTCCTTCTAGCAAATGACACCACTCCTCAAAGGCATCCACGATGGCTAAAAGTTTTTTTTTATGAATATTGTAATTAATTTCTATAGGAAAAAACTTACAATAATAGAAATTAACAATATGAAGAAGATTGTTTTTTCCAAGTTGTGAAAACACGACACCTATTGCAAAGTCGAAAGTATTTGTTTCCAAAACAAAAGGTTTGAAAAGGTTTGCACAAATCAAAAGTGGGTCAATCATGAAAGAAGCTTCCAAAGATTGAAAGACATTATCAGCTTCAACTCCCCAAGAAAAATGTTGGTCTTTCCTAGTCAATTGAATAAGAAAGGACCACTATAGAAGAATAGTGGGCAATGAAATGTTGATAAAAGTTGGCAAATCCAATAAAACATTGGACATCTTGAATAAAAGTTGGAGTAGTTTAATCAACAATGGTTTGAAACTTATAAGGATTCATGCAAATGCCATTTTTGGAAATGATGTAATCTAAGAATTCCACTTTAATTGATGGAATTCACATTTCTCCAATTTGGTGTAAAGTCCAGCCTCCCAAAGTTTATCCAAAACAAGACGTACATGGCGCTCATGGTCCTCCACGTTCTTTGAGAAATGAAGATGTCATCAATGTAACAAACCACAAATTCATCCAAGTATTCATGGAAAAAAACATTCATTAGATGTTGGAAAAATAGTAGGCATGTTAGTAAGGCCAAATGGCATCATAACATATTCAAAATGGCCATAACCGGTTCTGAACACCATCTTCCATTCACCGCCTTCTCGAATGCGCACCAAGTTGTATGTTCCATGTAGGTCAATCTTGGTATACACTTTAGCACATAGTTATGACATTCTTGGTGCGAGAATGTTATGGAAGCCCAAAGAAGCAAGAATTTTAAAGAATTT
>Ga0116229_10003269_pt1 | contig 26575 bp, 21 predicted proteins | sample S1TSphgellanicum_3_FD_87313 | JGI IMG/M metagenome (GOLD analysis project Ga0116229, IMG submission 87313) | Host-associated microbial communities from peat moss isolated from Minnesota, USA - S1T2_Fc - Sphagnum magellanicum MG | ecosystem: Host-associated > Plants > Peat moss > Unclassified... | reverse complement strand
TTTGTCAAATAAATAAATAAATAAATTGAAAAATCATTTCAACCAAATAGAATTTTCTTGAATGTTCAATATTTTCTTTCAGAATTTTTTTGTTACTTTGGGGGAAAAAAAATTGAAAAGTGAAAATTTCAACATTTCTGAAAAAAATATAAATTAGTGTGGAAAACTGCCAAGGTAGTAGTAGGGTATATACTATTAAAAGCCAATGTACCCATCATCTATCTCTCTTGCAAATGATGTCCCCACCCACCCCCAAAAGAAAAAAAAAGGTTTTGGGTTTTGCCCTTTGGTGTGTGTGAAAAAAAACACACACGCACACAATATACACACACAAGTTGTGGAAAAGAAGAGTGCCTTTTTACACAGCATTCATTTGATTGGTAGAAGTGGACAAAATGGACTTTGATACATAACACTTTAGTGTTTTGCTTATTTGATCATTTTGCTTGCAAAATGGGTTTACAAACTAGCATATATATATATATATATATAAGGGTGTGTGTGTGTGTGTCTATATATATATATATATATATGACAGTTCTGATTCACAGGGGAGTTTGGTGCAAAAATATTAACCCACCCCACATGGGTAAATCTCCTTTTTTTTTTGGTTTGCTTTTAAATGGCGAGGGTGAACCCAACTGGTACTTTCATCTTCTTGAGTGAGGCCTCTTTTAATGGTCATATTAAACTCAAGAAATGTTAAGAGTCCAAGCATCCGAAATTTATAATATTTAGAAGCAATTTAAATGAATTTAGGAATTTTATGTTTTTAGTTTTTACCATGGTACCAGTGTAGGTGCTGGTACATGGTAAAAACTTTGAAACTGCCTATCCATAGACAAAATCTAAGTTAATGTTTTGGGACTAAATAAGTTATAGCCTCTTAAGAGGCCTCCCTAAAGAAGTGTAAGTGAGGGTTTACCCTAGCTCACAACACAGCGTCCCAATGCTGTTGATTGGTCAGATTATGTGATTGGTATACCTACTTGCTTTGTTACTTATGGTCTCCCATTTTTCAAATCTTCACTTTCAAATTTATGGGTGGAGGTTTGAGAGAGATAGATAAATAATAATATTATGAGAAATATTGATTCAAGCCTAGATACCTGGTATGGGTGGGGATTCTCTTCGGATGATAAAAACTTTCAATATTCACCCATACTTTCAACCCTTGCCATTAGCCTAGGCAAAACACGGTAAAGAATATAGGGAAGGATAAAAAGCTCTTGACACCCCATGAGATGAGGGTTGAGAAGGGTGAGGGTGAGAAGGGGGAAGGGGGAGGGTATGGAATGTGAGTTTTTCTTTCTAGTGTTGGGTGGGCATATCTCTTACTCTAACTTATTTTCTTAATGCATATCTGAAATACATACATCTGAAAAAGTATATCCTATTGATACCATTGGGCATATGTAAGATATACCCATACGATTAGGGGGGAAAAAAAAAGTAGATTTCATTGTATTTTGAAAACTGTCCAAATAATTTCAAAGTGTGATCAATTTTTATTCTCCGTAAATAAATTTAAAAATATATACTCGTTTTCTTCCCTCAACCTTGGGTATATGACGAGGATTACTTGCACCCTACCCATCTACCAAAAATTATAATGTTTTATACCCATAACCTAACCTGATGGGAAAAAATGAGTCTTAGTATACTCTTGCCCTAGGATATAGTAAAAAACAATATACCTGCACAATAATGGTTTTTGCTTTTGGGGAGGTTTGAGGAGATATGGGAAATTTTTTGATTTCAACCAGTTGAGGTAATTACGGACATGTCCAATCAAAAGTGCTCATTGCAGGGTGAAAAATGCAAAGCAATTACTCACTTTATCTCATATCCTTTGACTTAAGTTCTACTCTTGTAACATATATATGTTTTGAGACTGTCCAAAGCTTGGTTAAATTATGTGCAATGGGCCAATAAAAAAAAATTGCCCTAACAAAAGAAAAAAATTGAACATTGGCAGGTCTCCACAATTTATTAATATGAGTCACAATATATTACTGTATATGTGTTTCACAGCTACTACAGAGAGGGATATAATATTGCTGTATTAATGTATGGAGGGAGGGGGTTGTATTTAGGTTTGTGTACATGTGAAGAAAAAATGGGTATGACCAATGAAATTGCTGGATTTTGTTATCTGAATTTATTTTCTTAGTTATTTTGACTGAAGTAACAGTGTAATATGTACATAATAGCTATTTACAGACATGGTTCTTGTGCATTACTTGTGCACTTTGTTCCGATTACTTTTAAACATGATAAATGTATAATCCATGAAGTAAATCAGGGTCTCGGAATGAAAGCTTAACATTTCCCAGGTCAAATACAGCCATTAAGTGTCCTCACTCAGAGGGTGAAGGTACCAACTCTTAGTGGCCAAATTAATCCCCAAAATGTTACATTTGAACTCAAAGACTCTAATTTAGTCTGATAATGGGATATTTGTAATGGTTATAAATAATTCAAGTAGATTCTGGGATTTTACCATGGTTACCATGTTACCAACATAGGTTAACCAGGGTTCTGGTTCACCTAAGCTCACCTGGGCCCTGTATAGTTGAGCAAACGTCAGAAAGCTGAAAAGTGAGGTAATGTCTTCTCGCATCAACAAAATATCTACATGATTCAAGGTCACATACACTACTGATGTGCTTTGTGCAGGTACTTCCTGAATTTTGCATAAATGTCTAGATTTAGTAATGCCAAGTCTAGAATGCCATGAGCTCTAAACTCCTACAAGTATGTTGTAGAGCTCATGAAAATCAATACACCCATAGCTTGCATGCTTTGATTTCTTTCAATTGCTCTAACTCTCTATGGAAATTAGAAATTACCCATGATTCACCATCTCCAAGCTTCACTCAGTACGACGTGCTTGACTTTGCTTAGTGTGCTTTGTCACTAGGGCCTTGGCTTCTCTGTGCATTTTCATCATGGGTACCAGCATACTGAATTTCTGGCAAGGGGAGGTATGGAGGACATTAGCTCTTTTGGTGGCAACTGTGGCAATAGTGGCCTTTTTTCAAAGTGTCCGGGTCGTGGTTACCAAGCGTTGGTGGATGCCTCGAAGGTTGCGTGACATCATGGAGCAGCAAGGTTGGAAGGGTCCCCCCTTCCACCTCGGTGTGGGGAGTATTCCTGAGGTGATGGAATTTTTTAATGAACAAGCTTCAAGTCCTTTAGCGATCCGAGATTTTGACACCATGTCTAGAGTCATTCCACAATATGCTCTATTTTCCAAGAGATATGGTAAACAATTTGAATCCAGCGTCGCTTCCAATCTAACACAATATTTCTCTACTTAAAATGTTAACAATGACAAAAAATTTTGCTCTTAAGTTGCATGTTACACTAAGAATCAAGGTAGTAGCCAAAATCAAAATCCTAGCAGGAAATCAAGTTGTCCAATTATGATCTTTTGAAAGTTTGCAATATCCAAATGAAGTTGTATAAGCCAACTCGGGATCATCAACAAATTATAATTTATGGGAGTAATGGCAAGCATTAAGTCTTACTTGATTTTATCAACCTCATGACCTAGCCTTACTGATTTCAGAGTCCATAATATGCAAACTTGAGGATGCAACTTCCAACAGTTCTACATTTGAGTCAACATTTCCCCAAACCTTGTTTCATATTATAAAATTGTCCCATTTTCTTGTGTGACTATCTTCATGTGCAGGTGATAAATGCTTTTACTATCAGGGTAGTGAGCTAAGGATTATGGTGAGAGATCCAAATCTTGTGAAGGAGATTTTCTTGAAGCCTTTCGAATATGGCAAATTTGATGTTAAATTGGACAAATCCAAAGAATTATTTGGACATTTTGCTCTTCCAGCAGTCAATGGTGATGAATGGGTTTTGCATCGTCGAATTCTAGACCCTGCTTTTCATATGGAGTCAATCAAGGTGGTGTTTCAACCCCTTCATAATATAAAAATGGATATAACCATATGTCTAATATCTTGCCCTTGGTAATCAATAGGCTAACACAAGGTTACGGGGTCATATCATCACCCAGAATGCATTGATAGTTAGATTATTCAACTTTGGAGCAAGATTATTATTGCCTGTAAATTGAATTTGGAATCAAATGGATATATGGTAGAAGGATAACTTTGTCTTATGTCGATTACAAGTGTGGATTTACATATTTTCATGTCTATCAGCTGTCTCTGATTTAGACTTGACATAGTTGAAAATAATGATGGGTACCTGTATTTAGGTGAGCAGGGAATGGTTAAGACAATGATGAAATGCACTACATCTTTGTTGCAAACTTGGGAGCAAAAGGTACAATTGGGAAAAGGTTCAACAGAATTGGAAATTTACAATGACATTCGCATGCTTACGGGAGATATCATTGCCTATACAGCCTTTAATATCAACTATGAGAAGGGAAAACAAATGTTTGCAAAAGTGGACGATCTTGTTTCCACTATAACTAAATCTTACAACAATCCATTATTTTGGATACCTGGCTACAGGTTTACATTTCCTTCTCTAGATTGGAAGCATATTGATGTATTTTACATGGTTGTTAATATGCAATATTTTTGCTATTTCAGATGTTCAATGTTTTATATATCATACCTTTGAAATATAGAATTTTGAAAGTTGCCTCTTTTGATTTGCAGATTCCTTCCAACTACAAACAATCGAAAGATTGCTAAATTGAAATTTGAAATAAATGAAGGACTTAAACAACTAGTTCAAGGTCGACAAGATGAGGTGAAAAAGGGAAAATTTCCATATGGAAATGATCTACTAGGATTAATGCTCTTAGCTCTTGATAAAAATAGGGAGAAGGATATGGACACGAATAAACATGAATTAAGCCTCCAAGCCCTAGTTGATGAGTGTAAGACCTTCTTTTTGGGTGGTTCTGAAACAACATCTTCAATGTTAACATGGACCTTGCTTCTATTGGCTGAGTACCCAGAGTGGCAAGAATGCACTCGAACTGAAATCCTGGAAGTATGTGGTTGTAATATCAACGATTTGAATGCAACAATGATCGCAAAAATGAAAATTGTAAGTGTGTTTTTTTGGGGGGGGATATAATAAATCTTATTTCAATATTCTATGTACACTAAACTAGAGTTGTTAGTCTAAAATTTTGCCCAAAATAATTGAAAACCTTTGTAAACTTGTGGGAAGAGATGTATATGACTTGAATATAGCTCAATCAATTTGTCAAACAAAACTGATTTACTTTTTTGTCCAACTCTTGGAGCAGGTGGGAATGATATTGAATGAAGTAAGTCGACTATTCCCAGTTTTTCCATTCCTTCTAAGGACAACTGCCAAGGACATGCAACTAGGGGATATTTTTGTGCCAAAGGGTATAACTTTGGAAATTCCAGTGCACAAAATCCATCGTGATCCCAAACTTTGGGGAGCTGATGCTTTGGAATTTAACCCCAATAGATTTATTGAGGGCGTGTCACAAGCTTGCCAACATCCCCAAGGGTTTTTGCCATTCTCTTTTGGGCCCCGTTATTGTATTGGTCAAAATTTTGCGAACATGGAGTTGAAAATTGCGGTGGCTATGGTGTTGTCTCAATTTCAACTTTCAGTATCTCCAAATTACAAACATTGTCCTCGCTTTATGATCTCTCAAAAACCATTTCATGGTGTGCAACTTATTGTGAAAAGCTTGGCAACTCTTTCATAGATACTATAGATGGTGTTACAGCTATATTTTGTTTGTTCATTTTGAAAAGTTTTATATGTTATTCAAGGCCTTGCATGTTACTGTAGTTTTCTTTGGTTTTGTAGTTCTTGAACATGAATTCCATTCTTCGTTTAATATCTCAAAATACTTGCTTACAATACTTAAATGTAATTGTAAGCAAGATCTTTCCTTAAGATTATAAATGGATTGACATTTACACAATCTTGAAAACATATGTCAAATATATCAACAAGTTGGTTATTGAAAATCAATTGCCTTATCTTGACTTTTGTTCAAGGTTTTTCTGGTCTAACTTGGTCATTATGGTGTCAATTGTCATTTTTGAATCCGGATGGAATATAAATTCAATTAGAAAGTTAATAGGTATGCAGTCTTAAGGTGGGCATTCAATTGCTAAAAAAACAGGCTGGTTTATTTCATCATTTTAAGAAGGGGCCCAAGACCCACCATCCAAGGACTTTGGTTTTTTTTCAAAGTTGACCAAAGTAAAATCTTCGATATGAATTTGTATAATTTGTTCCACATAGGAAATTAGGTCTTTTGAAACAAAAGTACTATCTAGTTTATTCTGAATTGAAACAAAATTTGGCACCAAATTCATGACACCAAAATGTTGGGTTTTGATTTGGACTTTATATGCGCCTGGGTTTAATTTAAGCCTTTCAGTTAACAAGTTTTTCCATTCTAAAATGTTATTTGGTCTCTCTTGGATGTCTCAATTGGACCAAATACTCTTCATGATATGAATTGCATTCCCAATAAGAATAAACATAACGATTGGAAAAGGCCTTTATGAGCAAGAAAGACCTCAACAATTAGTTTAGAATGAACAATGAATTGTAATGTATTACTGCAAAAATCATAATGTGATGAGCTCAAAATAAAGTGGAACTTTTATTTGAACATACCCTTCCATTTGGTTTTCACCTTGTTGCACAATATTAATGATGATATTCAAGTGATGGAAAAACTGAATTGATTTTAAAGCAATTGAGTTCCATTTGAATGAAAAAATTGATTAACATTGCATGCAACTTGAATTGAACTTAAAATTCAATTGAAGAGAAATGGAATGCAATTTGGTGCATAAGATACTGAACATTTGCATGTGACTATGGTGCTGGAAAGGAAAAAACTCTAAAAATATGCAGATCTGATAAGACATTTTTTCTTTTTTTTAAAAACTTGGGAATTAACTAGACAAATTTCAATTTGAAATTGTCAACTGAAAAGACACATGAAATCTGAAGTTGCTCTACCTAAACTTAGCTCCGATGAATCATTGTCATTAAAATTATTAGTGATTTATGAAAAGATCAATATGCTATCTCCCATTTGGGTTTCACCCTTCTATCAAGTTATTCATGATCACGGTTTAAGTCTTGAAATGAAATACATGTACGAACTGAATATTACAATAGAGAAGACAATGATTTCCTGTTACATGGATGATTTTGGGTTAATTCTTAACTATTTAGTGCAAGGGTCCACATTTAAGAAACCATACATATAAAACATGTTTCAAGCAACATCCAAATACAATATTGTTTAACATCATGTTGTTTAAGATCATGTATAGAAATACACTCAAATATATCATGTTAGGAAATGATGGTTCCAATTGGGTTGATGGTACAACAAAGTCTGAAATGAAAAGTCTTCAAGGGATAAATTGTAGAGATTAACATATCATGGAAGTAAAAGAAACAACCATGTTAAGCTTTATTGAGGTTTGTTCAAAGCAAAGGCATGCAACACGGGACCATTGCAAGCTTAATAATGAAGTTTGAGATCCCAAAACTTGGGGTTACATACCAAAAATTCCTCACCCACATAGCCAAACTGCAATAACTTGAAGAACACACACACACCATTACTCACCATCTTTTGACCTTTTTAATATTGTGTTGAAACCTATATCCACTTTGACAAACAAATAAATTGTTGCCCCAAGATGGATTTCTCAATTTATCTATTTAGATGTGCAAAATAAAAGTCTTAATTTTGTTTTGCAAACATGGCATAACACAAGCATCACAACACATTTGCAAATAATATATTCAACCAAAAAAGCATCATGCAGGTATGTGGAAACATGCATGATCAACAATTAGACTTCATCCATCATAACATCTTAGGTTTTGGGCTACCAACCACAACTTGTGGTTCTTTTCTGAATGCTTCTTGTTTTGTTTGTGAATCTCTGGCAGTTGCAAGCAAATCAATCCCTTCTCAATAAGCATGATAACACATGAAGCCTCGGGTCACATGGTGGTATTTCATATAATTTTTGTGGTAACATACACATCATCACTGCCCAGGGGGATGACATTCGTTATTTAAATAGGTCTATGCTTCCATTGAGATTCTTAGAATATTTGGTGAAAATTTTGTGTGTATTTTGTGTTCTAAAGAAAGTGTGCCCTTCCCTAAGCAGGCTAAACCCAATCACCAAGAAAGTGCAGACTTTTGGCTTTCTCGATCAAAATTCTCTTGAAATCTTTTCTGCAACCCATCTAAGCTGATGAGCAATCTATTTGGCATGTTGCCACAGCTCCAAAGTTTCTTGCCAATTCAAATATACTTGTAATTCTTTAAGCAAACAATGTGCTCTCCACCATCAACATAACTCTTAGCTTGCATGGATTCTCCTAAGCATGCCTCCTCTAATCCAAGTTCTGGTGCAGGTCTGAAATCTGCACAAAAGAAATGGACTACAATGTAGCAGTCCACTACTACTCTCCTCCATGTTCTTCCCACTTGATTTATCAATTTTTCTTTTTCTAGCAATGGCTTTTGGACAGCTTGATGCCAGTTCAATGCATAATTTTGGCTGTTGTGTTGGAATCTAGCAATGCAGGTGGCACAATCGCCTTGTCTTCTCTTTGAGATATCAAATCTTAAGCCTCTTTTGGAAGAATACTTGGTTATTGGCTGTGGGTGCCAATGTCTTTTCCTATTCTTGAGTCCCCTGAAGTGAAGAACCTAAACCATGGCCTTTAAATTGTTCATTCACCCTCTTAGGTTTTGTGGATTCTGCCATCACCAGGCCATAGTTTTTTCTATTTCCATATTTTGGTTCTTAGCAATCTTTATGGCCAAGTCTTTGAGTGAACATTCTTGTTTACATTGTTGTTGTTCTTTCTGCATCTTTTCTGGTAGTTGTTGGTGTCTTGCTAGACTCCTTTTCACATTTGAGATGTTGAGAGTGTCAGAGCTTCTGAATTGCTCAAGAACAAAAGAGTCGCAGTCTGTTGAATCTTTCAAGTTGTGTTGCTCTTTTGTAGAACCTACCTGCAGCTTCAATTTGTTGCAGGTCATAACCAATCAAGATAAAATATGCAACTATCATTTATACATCTTGTGCATAAGCACAATCTGAACGTGTTCTGAGATGGCTAGCGAAGTGATCCAATGCTACCATTGATCATGATTGAGCTCTGGAGGTTGTTATGGTGGTGAAGAGAAAGTAGGAATCATTCAGTTAGTGTGAATTTCTTGATAAAATTGTGGACTACCCAACTGTGCTTCGGAGCTTGATGATGTGACTGAAAATACATCTCACCCAAGCCTACTAATTTGTGCATTGTATGTATTTTGGTGTGATGAAACAGTTTATGTGAAGATTCCTGGAATTTCATAGTTTTGTTTCAACGATTTTGCTGGAAATGAGCTATCTAACTTGCAGAATATTGAAGACATTGTTCTCAACCTCATCCTCTGATAAATAATCCCTTGCACCTGATGAGTTGGTTTGCAGAATCTGGTTTCCTGGTTGTCCATGCTCCATGCCTGAATACTTCAAAAGTGCTTTTACAGGTGCTGAATTCCAACTTCTAGTACAAGGAAGAAGAGGCCCAAATGTGATATCAGAAAAAGTTATATGAGGAGATGATTGCCATAGTGTTTCAAAGTGACTCCAAATCAATTTCCTTGCCAGTGCTACACACATTTTGTTGATAGTCTCCAAGATGACAATCCATGATTTCATAAAAACTCCATAGATGTAAACTTGACAATTGGTTTGAGGTGCCTTGTGATTCTGAGTCTGGTAAACTGATGCCAAGTTGTTCATGTTCTGTTAAGGAAATTCCTGCCAAACTTTGATTCCCACTGAACCACCTCTTAGGACTTTCTCTGCAGTAAAAAATTTCTACAATGCAGCCCATGCTCCCAACACTGATCACTCTGTTTGTGTCAAGATTCGATGCACATGATTCATCCGAGTCAGTTGTCTGATCAATTTCAGCAGATCCAGAGGACATGGATTAACTGATTATGATTCTGGCATTTTGTTTGTAAATTTGGAGGAAATCTTGCGCTAGCTTTCCATCCAGTTGAACTACTCAGGAGTCCACTTGAATTTTGTTGAATATCACTCAATTCAATATATTTTAGTTTCACATTAACAATGTCATTCCCAAAGTTGAAATCCATATCTAGTGGCAAAGCTCCCTTCCCTCTGATTGGATTGCTGCTTTTGAATCTCATATGATAGGTATGATCTCTATGTTTCTGTGCCCACTTGATCTGGTTGTTGTTGCTGATCAGTGGAAAATTTGATGCCACCTTAAATGGCCCCATGATCATTGTTACACTGGTTATCCTTCATTTTGCCAACCTTGATCTCTGCCCCCTGTGCTACTCTACCCATAACCTAACCCTCTTTCTCCATTTCAAGATGCTTGGAAATGTCCTCAACTAGTTCGACATGGTCCCTGATGCACATGATTTTCCTGAATCTGATGTTCCCTCATGTGTACAGTCACATCCTCTGTTATATCTACTAGCAAGAGCCTTTTGAGCTTTTTGAACTTGGATATGAACCAAGGTACTGAGTCTCAAAACTCATATAATCCTTGAACTATTGCAAACACAATCTCTGGAACCATCCTTTGGAGCACATCATTGCTTGGGAACTAGCACCTTCCTGAGCTTGTTCAATCAAGTAGCGGCCTTGTCCCTTGCAGAAACTTCTTTTGCTCAAGATTACAAATCAATGGCCTACACTACAGTAATCAGGTTCCAAAGTCCCTCTCAACAGTTACATTGTGCATGCTCGGATCAATGTTGTCTCTCCTATCCAGCTCATGATATGTTTCCAACACTTGTTCACCATTTGAGCTAATGTTATTGGATGCTGATTCTTGCAACCTGTTTCTCCCTTGACCTACATCATGTTGAGAAGAATAGCTGGCACTCACATTGTATGCATATGTTCTTCCAAGAGCTATCCTCAGATTCCAAGCTTGGATTCATCTGACATTCTCTTTCTTGTAATGGAGGAATCAACATACCCAACCTGCAACAAAGAGGTATCACAAATCACCCTGTAACTAATACAAATCTTCAGATCAGGTAGTTGCAATCAAAGATGATGATGGCTAGATGAGCATAGAAGCACTCAAGAAGAACATCAGGTCTAGGTGTTTCTGTTTATGTGCAAAGATAACATATCTAATTATGTACAACCTCCTAGAGCTTAGCAAGAAATGTCTTCTAGTACCAAATTTTTCATGGACATCTCCACTTTCATGTTGCAACCACAATCTCTGCTGGTTTTCACTGAAGTAAGAACAATCATCTCTGAAATCTTTGCTGAGAGACACTTGTGTGTCTGGGGAAGCAGAGATTGGAGAGAACTCCATGAACATTTGGTACACATGTTCTTGACAAGAAAGTAGTAGGACACTTACACAGTACTCATTGCCGGTGTCATGATCTGTGTATTGGTGCAAATTTGGAGGTATCAATCACATCAAAAATCTCGACCAAAAGTTGTTTTCTCCCAAAATGCAAGAAGGGCTGGGAAGGGGGATGCTAGTGTGTTGTGAAACCTCTTGGCACAACACCAAGAGATGCATCCTCTTGAACAGAATGTGCATGAGGAAGACAATTACTCCTCAACAAGAGAGAGAGAGACCATCAACAACAGACATTTCTCAGGTGATAGAGAATGAAGCTCCTAGAACTTGGAAAAGAGCATGCAATTGTAATCAAAACACCAAAGCCACAATAGAAAGCGGCATCATATTGCACCACATATCAATAGATTTTTCTTCAAATTATCACAAGATTTGATCTCAAATTCATGGAAGCTCCTAATCATGATATTCATTTATTCCATGAATATCTTCCTATTCATCAGATCCTTGTGAACCTTGGATCTTCCAACTCTTCAACCCAGTTCATTTGAATCTTGTGAACCGTGGATTTTTCATTCCTCACAACCCACACCCTGCATCTCCCCTACCTTGGATACAAATTTCACCTCCTCAACAATACAATCCATACCCCAATCACACACAGAACAATGCTGGGCCAGGATTGTGAATTGTTTTTAAATGGAGAAGATTGGATTCATACCTTTCTCTTTTAGCTCATCCACCTTAGTAACCCCTTCCTTACCAAAACTCCACATCTGACCTCAAAATCAAGCACATGATTGTCATATTATATACTTCTAAGTGGTAACAATTGCTTGTTGAGGATGTCTATTTGATTGCCAATGATTCTTTACATAATATACACGTTGATCCTCACCAGGACGCAATGAGTGCCAAACAGAAATGCCAATGGTATTGTTGGCACCTGTGTGGAGACCATCACATAAGCCTGAAATTCATGGTCAACTGGGAAGTACTATGCATGGAAAAACAATGGCAGAGAGGAGGTGATGTTAGAGTAATGACATAGTGGAGGAGCAAACATACCAGAGAGAACACTGATAGCTGGTGTTTAGAAATGCATGAACCTCAAGCTCATTTGAACTGAAGACCACAATTTTGCTTTGCAGCTCAATTGCACCTTACATCTTGGAACATGGACAATAGAAAAAAAGACTTAGAGGATTTGCCGTAAACCTGGACCATCTTCACCCCATCCTAGGCACTGCTCTTCACTACAAAAACAAGCAACTTTGGGGACAAACTTGCTCTGCAAAAAATCACCAGTTCATGTTCAAAGGATACAATAAAGGATCAGAGGTTTGGGTTTGGAGGACTCAAGTGATGAATGATGGCTGGGAGAGCAGTCAAGAGATCTTGAACTGGCAAAATTCAAGTGAAGAGAGGAGTAGAATGGAGTTATGTGGCAGGGCATTCATCATCAGTCAAAAACAAACACACTGCTCACATACATACTACTGTGCAGATGCTTTCCCTTCTCAGATGCTCCATCACTAAATCTCAGCTCTTCTCTGCCATTATTGTTCACAGTCCATGTAACTGATAAAAGATCATCAGATAAATGAACCAAACAAGTAGTGGTTTGTACATAGCACTGTGTCTCCAGGCAATTGCAGAATGTGAAGACCAGACAGAAGAAGGTAAACCCACTTGGAGATTTGACAAAACAGCTGCAACACAGTACAAACTCTGTATCAAAGGAGACATAATTCTTGGCTTCCCACATTTGTGCTTTGTGCAACCACAAAAATCACTCAATTTTCCACCTCCACACTGGTGGTGTTCATCCAAACCCCTCCTCCCCTCTTCAACTTTCCAACAAGATGAAAACAAATTGTAAGGCCATCAGGATCTTTTTCCAACAAGAAACATCCTGGGGAATTCTGTCTAGGTTCACTCAGAAATGGCTTCTTTCTTGCATGTGACTCCTAGGGATTTCTGAGTCCGGACGGTTTCTATCGGAGGTGTGGGCCATGGTACCAGTCAAGAACTTGGTCAAGAAAAAGTAAGTGGTGAGAGGTAGTTGCTTCCTTCCTTGTTTCTGGAAATTTTTGTCTTCCTTTTTTGTTGCAGTCTCTTGTGCTGCCACCAGGCAAGCTGCAGGTGGGTTGTTGTTGTTCTAGAAACCCCACAAACCCCCATGTCTCTCACATGGGATCGTTTCTTCGAGGATTTTGTGAGGCAGGAAGAGAGGAGGGCCGAGGAGAAATGAGACTTCTTTGAGCTGGTAGAAGGGCGTATGGTATACCAGTTGTGAGCTTTCTAGAGAAAGAAAGCAAGGCACCTCCTTTCTTTTGTCTCCCGGAGTGAAGAAGGATAGGGTTTTCAGGAGGGGCACCCACCTACAAAAGATCGAAAATCGTTAGAGCCCGGCCATGGCTCCAATGACAATAGAAGTCTCAGTGATGGCAGCGGAGGAGCTCCACAACACCAGCAAACTCGGGAAGATGAGTGTGTACACAGTTTTGTGGGTGGATCCTGCCATGAAGAAGTGCACACGGGTGCTTCACAAAATCGGCAAGAACCCTGTCTGGAATGACCGTATGTCTCTCACTCTTGTCAATGGCGATCAAACCCTTGTGTCCTATCCTCAATCCACTCTCACTGTTCAGGTCAGTCATCTTCACACTATGGTAACACATGCATGCTGCTTTGCACACAATGAATTGTCTCTGTGTTGCAAAAATGCTCTCTGTAAGTAGCTTGAATTCTTGTCTTTGAAGAACATTACAAGAAGAGGAAGAAGAATTCCCTGGAAAATTCAGTTCCAACAGTAGTGGATAGCAAAGAAGCAATACCATTATGTCAGTCCTGAACAGAGAATATAGATCTGAGCCATGGTGCAATTTCTAAGCATGTGCTGGTGCCTGCCAGTAGGTGGGAAAAACTGCAACACTGACTATCTGGATATATGTCACTGTGATCCTAGTTTCTCTTTTCTTTAACAGCATCTGTGGTCTCTGTGTGTGTGTGCGCATACTTGTGGTGGGCAGGTGTTCAGCGAGGGAAGAATAAAAGACACCTTAGTGGGAACCACCTACATTTCATTGGTAGAGATTGCAAGAATGAATGCCATGAGCCCGGATCCAGAGGAGGGCAATATTGTCACTCTGCCTTTGCATAGACCTTCACGTCGCATTCAAGGATACATCCGACTTTGGGTCAACCTCTCAGGTACATATGGAAGCACTTATTAAGACCACAGTGTATGCCAAGGTTCCACCAAAGAATTGACCTTTCCTGAGTTGGGGATAATATTATGAAGAAGGATAGTATGTCTGCTAACAATGCCTGACTGCATGTGTTTGACACTCACTGCGACTGCACAGTCTTCTTGTGGATGCCTTCCAACAGCCCCTAACTTCGCCTATGTGGTTGCAACCACAGATTGTTTCCATAACAATTGTTCTTCTCTCCATTGCTCAGATCTGAAAAATCTGAGCAATCTTACAACCTTCATTATGAGGTCATTTCTCATTCAGTTTGACTTTAAATTGTAAAAGTGGAGATATTCTGAGTCTTCTGAAGATACATTCTTCCATTGCTTGCCTCGAGTATTTGGAAGCTCCCTATGTGTCCCATGCATTGGAGGATGGGGTGAGATCCCATAAATCTGGGTAGAAGTGTTCACAAAGTGGTGTCACTGCCAGACTCACCTCAAACATTGAGTTGGGTCCTTTCATGTTATTCACAGACCCAAAAGGAATTGCTTGCACAACGCATTAACTGCTGTATAGCATACCAAGCAGTGACCCACTGGGTTCTGCAGGATCTATCTTCTGGGTGTAGAAGCTCCCTCCAGCTACTTCTTTGTCATTTGTTCCTTGGTTCTTTGTTTCCAAGATGCCTTTGGAATAAGGTTATTGTTATTTCCTGATGGAGAAAAGATCATAAACCTTGTGTTTCGTGTCCCAGAAGTAAGGCTTGGAAACTTAAAAGTTATCCTTTCATCTTGGTCATCGTCCTCCCTCTCTTCCTATGCCTTCCATTACAGACTCCAGCATGCAGAGGGTTTCTACCCCATGATTTACAGCTGGATTCTATCATTCACCCATGCATTCTTTTCTATAGAACTTTTTTCTGTAAAGATTTCATTCTTCTCTCTAATCAGAGTCTCAAGGTAAGTTGTTCCTCGCCAAAGGTAAGGCCAAAAATTCAGTTTGTATCCTCCTCACTTTAGACAACCTTCCTCCTCATGAGTTGGGTAATTGATTTTGCCAGTTTGCTGCTGATCAATGTCCTAAGTCTCCTCAGAAATAGACTGTATAATTCCACCCCTCTGAATTTCAGTTTTAAGATAGAGATTCTCATCTCACATTGGATATTATAGGTCTTGCACTTGCCTAATTTTGTGGAGTGTCTTCCTTCAATCCTTGAAAGGTTTCACTCTCCTTCCTCGGTAGCTTGGAAGTATGGTCCATCTTTAGGTCGAGATTTCTTTAGTTATAAAGATATTGTGAAGGACTAGAGCCTCTTGGAAGTCCAAATTTTTTTCTTTAGTGATTGTACTCATTCCAATTTCCAAACTTTTATAGATCTTTGCTATGGTCATGTAAGATCAGTGATTTCAGGACACATCGGCATTTTTCAACGCTTAATTTGATGCTCTCATTTTTGTTGCTCATTCCCAGTTGCTGATGTGTTTGTCAAATCTGAATTCTATGACCTTGTGCATTGGAGTTGGCTCATCTCTCAATTGTACTCTGATTGACTTATTCAGACACATATTGACTGTTAGAAAACCTTGACAGTAAAATTACTGATTCCAGGTTAATCCTGTTTTGATGCTAACTGTTGCTACATTGTTTCTGTCAGGGCTTTGACGGTTACTTACGCAGAGCAAATGATTCAATTTTCTAGGTTTTCTTGCTTGTTCTTAGTTTGACCTTCAGTAGCTTGCTTGTTCATGACCATGTTCTCTCATTGTGGGTTCTGCTGGTTGATAGTCATTTTACATAACTCGGAGTTTTATGACACAGATAAGGGGCAAGGACTATTGGCATCAGAGATGCCATCATCATCATTAGGCACAGTGGAAGGAATACCTGTCATGAGCTATGCTGCACAAACTCATGGAATGCTGCCAAATAGTTACCACAACACTGCACCATACCCGTCATCTGCCATAGTGGGTTATCAGCAAGGTGCAGGCAGTGTGTATCATTCTCAAGCACCAGCAGCAGTGGCTGTTCCTTATTATGCACCGGCCAATACAAATGGTGCTCCCTATGTTCAACCTCAAGCACCATATACATCAGCATTTGCTCCAAGGCCTCGAGGGCAGCGACGTGGGAACTTCTTGCTTGCATTGATAAGTGGAGCCATTGGTGGGCTTCTTCTTGGGGACATCATTGGTGGAGGCTTTTGAGGTGAGGCTCAAGTTAAAGTTCATGCTTGAAGCACTGGATCTTGTTCTTTTGCATTCTGCAATACCAACACCAGAAGTTTATTACTGTTTTCCCCAGCCCTCCCACAGGGTTTGGTTCCTTAAGGTACCCACAAACAGCTTATGTCAACCCCTACTAAGATTGGGTCGGCTATAGTAGGCAGCATGTAGCATGGTCTGGTAGTGAATTGAACCCACAACGACATGCAAGGTGGCCATGTGTAACAATCTCACGGGCTATCAGCTTGATGCTTTGTTGCAAACATAGATACTGCAATGTTAAGCAGTCTTGGGGTGGATGAGTTATATGTTTAGGAAGGTGCTGGAGATATTGCAGGGCATGATCAGTAAATACAGATTGTGTCACAGTATGAATGGAGTCACTTTACCACCAAAACCCTTCACAGAGGCTATTTAGGAATCTGTACTTGCAGCTCACTGCTAGTAGTAATTACTTATTGCAGTTGGCAATGTATCATTCTGGTTGGCATTAAGGTGGTTTAAGTCCAGGAACCAAAGTACAAAGATTAGCTCCATTCTCCACACTAATGACATAAATGCAGTGTGTTGCTATTGACTACCCTTGCATAAAAAATTTTGTTCCAGGAGTTTATTATTCTTTCCCGAGTCCTTATGGATTGTAGATGCTGTCTTAGTTCATTTTGCCAGTTATTTTGATGAAGTCAGAAGCCTTCTTTTAAACTTGATTTCAAACGAAAAACAATATTAAGAATTACAAACACTGGATTTTTGAAAGAATTCAGCATGTTTAACATGTCATGGCTCCAGAAGAGAATCATCCCAACTCATAGTGGACCAGCAAGGATGTTGGGCAGACAAACAGAGTCTAGTTACGATAGCATGACTAATTAGAGACTCATCATCATATATGCATATAAATTAAAGCAATACAACAGCACTAATCAAAGAGACCCATGATCTTTTTTGCAAACAAAAATGAGGCACTACACATCACCACTAATTTGAGAGACCCATGATTATGTTTTCAAAATAAAATGAGGTGAAATAGCAACACTAATTGAAGAGACCCATTATCATGTTTGCAGATAAAATGAAGCTTTATATAGCACTACAAAATTAGATACCCATGATCATGTTTTTTGGAAAGTTTTCAGCTTCATCTGCAAATTTCTTCAGTCTGCAGATCTTATGCTTAAATTGACTGACATCCAGCAAATTCATGCTGTAGATTTGGCACAATGTCTGTGTGCTTGCAAGAGTCCAGGGATGAACTCTGCTAGAGTGCTGAGTTAATTCCATCTGAGAGGATTGTGAAAATTAGGTTACAGCTGAAAGGCCACAACATGCCCAAAGGACTAAAAGGTCCAAACAAAAGCATACAAAACCAGTTAGGAGTGGACTGCATTAGTAGAAGGAGAAAAACTAATGTCCAAAGACAAAACATACTACCATTCATTAAAAAATGCAAACCAACAAATGTGCACACTATCTTGCAGTGATTTAGGATTGAATGTTTTTTTGCAATATTGAAGAGTAAACAAAATGGCTTCATATGTTGATCCCAAACAAAATGTTCAATTTTTTTTCACATGTAAAGTTTATAACAACTTGATTGACTTCTAGGAATGTAAATCACATCAAATCACTTTACATGGTTGAAATGGACAATCCTTAAGTGTGCCTCCAATAGCTATAATTGCATTCCTATGGAATTGACAAACCTATAAAATAGGAATATAACCTTTGTTACGACTTTTTATTTTAAGGTACTGAACTATATAATCAACCAAACAAATCTAATATATGTTGTATCTACAAATGGGTCATAAGCCATTAATGAACAACCTTTTTTTCCTTTTTGGTGCACTCCCATTAATGCTTCGTGTGAAGTAAGCAAATTTGCAATCATGGATGGATGCAACTACCTACTTTGGAATCATGTACCTAGTTATTAAAATTTTACATCTATCACAAGTTGATGTCAAAAATTGCCAATGTAAAGTATCATGTTATTGATTCCTACTACAACATGGGCATCGACCTTTACAAGAAAAGAAAATGTGTGAAACTAACAATTACTAAACAATTGATTTTTTTCCCATCAATGATGTTTGATAATTGAATATGCAATTCTACCCATCATTGTCTCCGACAAAATCATCTTTTTTCCTTTTATGATGAAAATATTAATATGATGCACAATGGTAAAAGAATATAAAATGAACAAGTGTCACAATCAACAATGTGCCATTTTGTTTTGTTAATAATTCATAAGAAGTGAAATAATCCCTCAATTTCACTCGAGTGCACCTTTGATTAACAAATTTCATTATTTGAAAATAGTTCATAAATTTAAAAAACTAGTGGGTTCCATTTTACTTTACACATTTTCCCATTACTTATTATAAATTTGAATGTTAACATTTATATTATCAAATCCATCTAATAGCAATCAATTAAAAACTAAACTTTTTATCAATGAAATAAATGATAAAGATAGTTATGTGGTTCTTTCCAAATCACCAAACTATAATTTAGAGATGATATTAATTAATTATTTTCCCCAACCTAACAAAAAAATATTTAAGTGAAAATTTTATGGATTGTGAAATGAAGGTTCAATAAAAATGAATGTCTTTAGTTGTTTTAGGATGCTTGACTTTGATGACAAGGATGTTGTTATTTGACAATGGACACCTTTCGACTTTTTGGACAATTAAACACAACCACATGCATGTCATTGTTTATCCTTGTGTATTGACAATGTACAAACATATATCATATGGCTTATGTCAAATAAAATTCAAATAATGGCATATAAGGTTTAACTAAATTGAATGAACCACCTTTAGTATGTAGGAATGGATAATTCTTTACTATGCTTCTATCTATTTCTTCTTTCTAGTGGTGTTCACAAACCCACCAAATAGGACAACCTTCAATACTACTATTTATTTTAAGGTATTGAATCCTCTTCAAACTAAATAAGCTTAATGTATTTTTCCCTTTCAAAAGGTCCTTAAGCCATTGTTCACCAATAATTTTTTTCCCATTGTACTAGTATTATTTATGCATCAATTGAAGTAGGAAAATTTGTGGCCATGGGTTGGTGGTTGCCTATTTTGGAATTAGATAAATAGTCATTAAGACTTTGTGTGTCATATGTCAATGCAACAATTCACCCAATATTAAGTATCATGTTACAAATTCTTGCTATTACACACATATATGCACCCACCTTTATAAGAAGCCTACAAATATTATGAGAATAACCATGATTAAATGGTTAATCTTTTTTCTTGTTGTAATGTTGACAATTTAATGTCAACACCTTTTTGTTTTTTCACAATATGAATGCCATCAACATGCTCACATGACAAATGGGGATGGACAATTCCCATCCTAGACTTCAATTTGATGATGAGTTGACAATTGTGTTTAGTCGTAGGAGTGATGAAGTAAAAATTGCATGCACTTGTCATTCATGCAATTGCCAGACCAAGTTTATGATCCCATCCACCTTCGTTGTTGCCTTTCCGTGCAAGGCATGTTCCATAAGTTGAATTTCCTAATGTGTGTGGGTGATTCATTTTTCGAACCTTTTTTCCATAAATTGTAGTTCTTATTTGACACCAAAAATGATTATGTTATCTATTGATTTAATTTTAGAACAACATCCATGTTACATTATTGACATGATGTTCCAAGTTGTGTGAAATTTTGGATGAATTTTGGTGCAAATGATACATTATAAAATATTTGTCCTTAGACAATATCAAGGGACCTCTCCAAATCCAAATTAAGAATTTCTTGGGATGGATATAACCATTATGATGTGTCATTTAAAAAGGAAAAGGGTACCAATCAACATTGTTTTTGGGGCAACAAAAAACCCTATTGCAAAATTGACTAATTTTGTTCAAAATCTATAAAATTTCAAAATTTGAAGTTTTTATAAAACACATCTGTGATTCCAAAATCACAAAATTTTAAAGAAAAAACATTGGTACATATGTGGCACCTTGTAACGCAACCAAAAACCATAGTGAAAATTTGGTGGTCATTCTCACAACCTTGTCCATAATTCATAGCATAAAGTTGCAAATCCATGGGATATTGTGGTGCAAACCAATGTTGGGGTGCAAGTACATAAATAGGAGCCAACGGGATTACTTTACAAAAGGATTGTGAATCTTTTTTAGTTTTTTTTCATTTTTTCATATGAAAGAATTTTTGAATGAAATCTTTTGCAACTTGTTAATTAAAAATACATATAGTTGCCCCAGTAGATCACATGTTTTGTGTTAATCATTGTTAAATAAATATGAATTTTTCAGAATGTGTAAATTTTGCCAAATTTTGCGTTTCATTTTGAAATTTTATCATAATTTTGAATCATACCAAAATATGTTAACTATTTTAAGTTCTTATTTCTTATATCATAAACTACAACTTTGTTCTCCATGTCATGCACATTACACCCCATTTACATGTGGTAAAAGACTCTTGAAAATTTAAAAATTTATAAAAATACTTTGAATTGAGAAAAAATTTAAATTCCATGTCTTTTCAATTGTGAGAGTTTTTCGAACTTGGGTAGTAGGTTGCTATCATCTAAATTTTCTTAATATCAAAAACTGATTTTGATTTCGTGGATCAATAGCTAGACATATGAAATAACTCTCTTGAAAATTTCATGATCATAATTCAACATATTCAAAACCTACATTTCAATACCTACACAACATTGAAAAGTATTGAAACCATTGAGAGAACAAAACCATAAGAAATATTCTAAAATGATCATGATATGCATATCTTATTTCTATGATTTACCCTTTTGTAAAACCTCTTCAAAACCATGGTTTCTACATTTTTCTTTTGTGCACATGTAGTGCATTCTTACATTAGTGTCTACAACTATTGTTGTCGTCACATATAACATACAAATATTGTGAATGATAAACCATATTTAAAAGTGATTTGAGATCACACAACTTATGATTATATCATCTCAACAAAAATATTTGAAATCATGTTCACACTCAAATTGGTTTGAGATGAAAGTCAAATAACTAAGATAGCCCAATTTATCCTTAACTAATTGGGACCTAACTAAGTAACTAAACTAACACACATGACACATTAAAATAGCTCACTCTCCTCATAATAGCATAAGAAAAAGAGGTCTAGGTGGGATTTGGACTCCCATAAATTATGTTAGTACAATAGTCCTTCATCTAATCCTTTGTAAAATTAAGCACAATCCGATGTAGCACCTATTCAAGTTCAAACATCATTTTGTGAAACTAGAACCCAAAAAATAATTTAATGAATTTTTAATTTGCATTCTTCAACATTCATATTAGTCATTTAGTTCAACTTGGAATGATTAACATAATTTTAAAATGTCAAGAGAAAAAAGGCAAAAAATTCACAGTTTTCACCACTATTTGACATGGTTTTTGGCTCGTATTTCTATATTTGTAGTTGTTGAGTGGTTCTCAATTTCTTTTTTGAAAATAAGAAGTTCCAATTCTTAGAATGAATTAAAAAATTGCATTAGTTCTCTTAATTTTCATCTTATTCAATTGTAAAGAATTGGCAAAAATGGTTAATTAAATCCCTAGAAATTTCAATGTATTGTTTGGATGTTATAATGTAATAACTTCACAAGCACATTTGGTGAAGAACCATGTGGATTTCATATGCATTATCATAGGGGTAGTTTCATCCTTAAATTATATTTCCAATATTGAAATGTATTTCTGTGAGAATATGACATCGAGATGTTGAATGTTGTAACAATTATGGCAAGCTACAAGTGTGGTATGAACAATTTCATTACTCATATGGTGGATCATAGTAGAATTTGTGAATCATGAAAATTATAATAGCCACTAGTTTAGAAAGAAAATAGATGTTTTAAAAATAAATTATTCATTTTGTCAATGTGGAAGTTGACCTTGTGTTACAAGTAGGGGTATCAGTCTTGTAAAACAAATTGTTAAAAAAATAGTCAATTTTCAATTGTTAGGGCAAGTTGATTTTCCACCCACAATAGTGAAATGGCATATATAGTATATATTGGATAAAATATATCAATAAAATAAGCTGAAATTTACTTTGGGCCTATAAATAAGATTTGATCCCCTTCACCTTTTACCCACTGTTTTTATTAACCTACCATAATGATTGGCCCATATGATGATATTTAAATGTGTCTTTCATTTCTACTTTTAATTTTTGCTTGTTTATGGATGGACATTGAGGATGGGGAATAATTATAATTGTATGTTGGACATATACACCATTGCAATAGAGCTAGGCCTAATTAAAGGTTGTAAATGGACTAGATGTTGTTAGGGATCTTTTATAAAAATGGGAGGTAGTTCAATATGCATATGGGTTACATTTATAATCCTTAAACATTTTAATCACATTTGAGTTTATTGAGTTTTAGTGTCATGTCATTTGACAAATCAACGATAATCTTGAATATTTTGGACAAGTCTATATGCTTTCATCATGTAATGGTAGGGCCTTTATGGATAATGGAAAAAGATGATGGAACCATATGACATGGTTGTGTAATTTTGAAGACAAAATGAGTGTGTTTATGATTTGCCCAAGAGGATTAAATTGCTTTAACCCTTAAAGCCCTAAGCATCTATGCATATTGCAACACAAAATGTCTTCAATTTTATATTCACATGTTAATTTTTTATAGTTAATTTTTAAAAATCTAATAAAAACATTGGATGGATGTATAGTCAAAATTCGAAAATTAGTCATGATGATGTTCGAAACGTTTCACTCACATTGGAATAAATGGTTTCTCATGGCTAATACATCTACAACCCTTCTAGCCTAAACATGAAGGCACACCCACACCCTTCCCAACCTTTTTTGGGGACCCAAAAGTACACATGGAATACTTCCAATACATGATAGTCAAATTTGCCATTACACATAATATTAGGTTTGTGTACAAATAAATGAAAAATAAAATTATAAATATTTTTAATCCTTAGGATGCTTGACACTTGCAAACTACATGGGATTATCAAACTTATAATAGAAATAAAGAAAACATGCAAGACACCCATAAATGTGTATGCCAAATTTGATTGGTAGATGTACACAAATACATATGACAAGCATGATCAATTTTTTCAAAAAAAATTGGAACCAATTCTTATAGGTATCTAATGAAATCATTCATAATTTTGTCATCCTAACCTTGGGCTTCATAGGATTACCTCAAGTGGGCAAAAGGGTAAAATATATAATTGAAGCAACACCCCCTTGTGAAATTTGTCAAAACTCCCTAAACCACATTCTTCGAATGGTGGATAGGGTCTAATGCTTCTGTTGCAATTGAGTAATATCCACATTGGACTTGTTTCCATAAAGTTCAAGTAGCCTATTTTTTTCCATGGGGTGAAAACACATTATGGTGTACACAAAAAACTATCATAATTTGATAACTTTTGATACCTATGGAACTTTGATATATCATGGTGGATGTTTGGAAGAAAACTTATTATTAAAATTTATAATTAATGGTGGTTTACATCCCAATATATCATTGTATAATGAGATTGGAACAAATATGAACAAATTAATTATTAATTGTAGTACATTTTCACTTTGTAATAACTTTGTCACAATGTCGCAATAGTCAAAAATGACTACAAAGGACAATATTTAATGGTAATTTATTTGTGAAATTTTGTAAATGTTTATATGATATGGAATGTGATGTAGGTTTTTAACACTTCAAAAGTCCAATATGTTATGGTAACTCAAAATACATTCTTGAAATTTATATGATATGATCACTTCATATAACATATTATTTTGTTGAATCCTTTTTACATTTTATTCATTTAATTTTTGTTCCATGGCCAATAATCAAGTTGTGACAAAATCATGTAATCACCCATAGTGTGCTTTCACCTTCTAGTACATTTTCATCTTGTTGGTGGTTGATATCTAGAAGTAGATTCTCTTCACATACTTTTGACAATGAAAGATTTTCCTAATTTGTTTAATGTTCCTCAACATTTTGCACATGATTTCTAACAATTACTTCAAGAGTTTATGGGTCAACAACATGAGGTATTGCTCATAAAATTTTGTTTCATCAAATGTAACACCCATGTTCAAGATGATTTTCCTTTTGATCTTCATAGTACTTGTATACTTTGGATTGCTCATCATACCCTACCATGATGCCATCAAAAGCATGTGACAACAACTTGTCCCACTCATGGTTCAAAATAGGAATATACACCTTGCATCCAAAGACACAAAAAAGGCTCAAAAGTTTCACCCCACTAAATCTTTTTATTGGTGTGATCTTGGAGTTTGAGTGTGTAGGGCAACGATTCTTGATGTAAATTGTAGTTTTAATAGTTTTAGTCCAAAGATGATTTGGAATTTTTAATTCAACCATCATGGATCTTGCCTTGTCAGGAAAGGTTCAATTGAATCATTCAATGACACCATTTCTTGTGTAGTTCAAGATTATGTCAGTTGTTGTTTTATCCCCACTTCATTGCAAAAAGACGCAAATTGATTGTTCAAATTTATTTTCCTCCATAATTAATATATAAGTTCATTGAATTTTTCTATTGCATTAAACCTCCACAAGAACTTGAAAAGTTTGAACTTTGAGAAAATTTCATTCTTTTGTCATAGTTGGAATATTCTGATTCCTCCTAATCCATTGACAAAAGGTTTGTAAGAGTTTATAAAAGCATTGAAAAGAGTCTTTGTCTAGTCTTTTGATTCCAAATTTTGGCCAATGGTTGAAAATTGAGTTTGGATGTGCTTAAACTGATGAAAATATGTTTCAACTCCATTTTCTTCGATGATTTTCAAAAGTTGCAATTGATTGCATAAGTGCATCCATCTCAAAACACCACGTATTTTGTAATGTGTATGTACATATTCCCATGCCAACTTGGGATCATCAAACTCTGTAACTTTTGATAATAACTTGTTTATGATTATAACTATGATGATGGACATATCTTTGATTTGTCTAAAAGCAAGATCTTGGTCTATTGCCATTCCAACAATAAAAGTTTTAGTGGAATTTCTAGTGGGGCTTGTTCTAACTGGATTAGTGCAACTAATAATATCTTTAATAGTCAATGAAGAAATGCCTACAATAACAATACGAATGGGAGTTATAACATCTCAAGCTCATTCTCTTTTCACATGTATTTTTCAATTATGATAAATGATAGACCCAACAAGCTTCATAGATTCTAAAAAAAATTATCATGAATGTTAACCATGTTGTCGAACTTTTGTTTTTTAAAGACACAACCAAACTTGTTGCAACATGTGTTGTTTGGAATGGAGCTTTGCTACACACACATAACAATTTTCTACCTCGAGGATCTAAGAGCCTATAGTTCTAATACCATGTAAAAATCTCAATACATATATAATTTTTAAGAGAGCACCCACCAAAAAATGAACACCAATCTTATATATTAAATTTACAATGTCTATCTATTTGTCTGTCTGTTCGGGTAGTTTCCAAGCACTGCCCGGACCTTTGTTTTTCTGTTTTTTTTTTTGATGGGTTTTGTTTTTTGTGTCATTTAAACTGCCCGGACCTTTGTTTTTTTGTTTGTTTGTTTTTTTTTTTTTTTTTTGATGGGTTTTGTTTTATGTGACAGTTATTACTTGACGGGTTCATTTTGCACCAGGTTCACACTAGTAAATGTTATAAATTTACAATGTCTGTTTGTCTGTCTGGGCAGTTTCCAGGCATTGCCCGGA